>OLQE01000423.1_pt1 | contig 35112 bp, 27 predicted proteins | sample 1643161 | NCBI WGS metagenome assembly OLQE01 (sample SAMEA3136650, study PRJEB25190) | human gut metagenome | reverse complement strand
TAAGAAGCGGTATTTACCAACACATGTATTTATCAGTAAATACGATATGACAGGGATCCGAAAAGGAAGCCTGGCACTGGCTGAACAGGTTATGAGCATTTCTACAAAATGCATTATTGAGAAATGCGGAAGAGTAAATAAGTGGAGTTTGGATCGGGTACTGAAAGCAGTACGGATTCAAATGGGAATGAACGAAAGCGAGCAATGATATTCCTGCTTTCGACAATTCAACAGAAAACGACGTTATAAAATGTAGATAACACAAAAGAATGACAATACAGGACGAGCGGTTCTGGTGATTTTTTAGAGACGATTGAATATGATTTATAAAGGGAGGGATTGCGATGGCATTAAAAATTGTAAGAAGATATGATGCAAATGGTAATGTGATCGAAGATAAAGATTTAGAAAGATTCAAATTGGATTCTCCGGTAGTTCGTCAGATTTTATATCAGATGAATAAAGAGATGGGAGCAGTTGATAATATTAAAGTCGATGCAGCTGAAAGAAGAAATTTCGTATAACATACTTAGATAAATAAAATAAGTTGAAATTTTTCTGGAAGGATGGTATAGTATACGTGAGAGGAGGAAAGAGCGAGGTGAGAAACATAAGAATTGGAAAGAATACCTCAAATAATAAAAAAACAGGATTGTATATCAGAGTTTCTACAAATTTTCAGTTTGAAGAAGGATATTCAGTAGGTGCTCAGACAGAGAAGCTTGAAAAGTATTGTAATTATCAGGAGATTGATAATTATGATCTGTATATTGATGGTGGCTATTCAGGAAGCAATCTGAATCGACCGGAGATGAAACGTCTTATTAAAGAAATTCAAGAGGGCAAAGTGGAATCAGTTGTAGTTGTTAAACTTGATCGTTTGTCCAGAAGTCAGAAAGATACGATTTATCTTCTGGAAGATGTGTTTGAAGCAAATGATGTTGGATTTATTTCTTTAAATGAGAACTTTGATACAACAACACCATATGGAAAAGCAATGGTAGGTATCTTATCTGTATTTGCTCAGTATGAACGTGAAAATATTCGTGAACGTACACAGATGGGAATTACAGAGAGAATCAAAACCGGAAAATGGAGAGGGACGAAACCACCATTTGGTTATGACTATAATAACGGTGATGACGTTCTTGTGCCAAATAAAGATGCAGAAACAGTCAGAAAGATTTTTGAATTATATAAGGAAGGCTATTCCACGTATGCACTGGCAAAGATGTTCGATTTAAAAGGAGACAAACAAGTGTCCGATATGTTATCCAGAGTGACATACATTGGAAAGCTCAAATATAATAAGGAAATCGTTGATGGTCTTCACGAGCCGATAGTTGATAAAAAACTGTTTGATGAAGTTCAGGAATTGCGAAAAACAAGAACGAGAGCAACTTCTCATAAATCACAGTATTTACTTACTGGGTTAATATATTGTGGATTATGTGGGGCAAAGATGCGTTATCAAAAATGGAGCGGTGGAAGAGTGATGATTTACTGTTACTCATTAGACCATAGTAAACCGCACCTGGTTAAGAATCCAAATTGCCAGAATGGAAAATTGGATGCAGCTGAAGTTGAAGAAGTTGTTGTTAGTGATATGCTGAAATTATCAAAGGAGTATGAGGTAATCGAGGAAAAATCAGAACAGCAAAATCAAAAAGGATTTGAAGCTATGAACCAGAGAAAATCAGTTCTTGAAGGTAAGCTGAAATCCCTGTATAATTTATATGCGTCCGATACCAATAATAGTGTCCTGCTGGAGACGATTGGTGAGATCAATAAAGAACTGGAAAATCTGAATACACAGATAGAACAGTACACATTAAAGAACACCAGAGCTAAAGATATGACAGCAAGAGCTAAAGCATTCAAAAGTGTTGCTGACAGCTGGGAGTTCATGTCTTTCAATGAAAGACAGAAGACTGTACGTGAATATATCAAAAAGATCAAAATATCGAATGATTATGTTGAAATTGAGTATAATGATCTTTTGACACTACAGTAAATTACATTTCTATAGTTAATACATCGCAAGGGGATATATCTTCTTGCGTGTGAAATTTCATATATCTTATTCAAGATAATTACCCTATTGGATAAAGGAAATTTCAAAATTTCCACTATAATACATTATCCCTATGATCGCCGGAGAGATCAAGCGGTTTCTGAGGGATGACGGGATGATCAAAGTAAGCCGGAGCCTGAAAGAGAATGCAAGGAAGGTATTTTCGGCCAGGGAACGGCTGGAAAAGTGTCTGGGAAGAGAGCCCTGCATGCAGGAACTTTCAGCAGAGACCGGGCTTTCCGGTGAGGAGATCGTTATGGCGATGGAATCGGCTGCAGAGGTGGACTCCATTTACCGGACAATCTATCAGGGAGACGGAAATGCCATTTCTCTGGAGGACCGGCTGGAGGAAAAGGACAATCCAAATGAAAGACTTCTGGATCATCTGGTCCTTCAGGAGGTGATGGATTCTCTGGAGGAACAGGAAAAAAGGCTAATCGAAATGCGGTATTTTGAAGAAAAGACGCAGAATCAGGTGGCGGCCGCTCTTTCCATGACGCAGGTTCAGGTTTCAAGGATGGAAAAAAAGGTGCTGAAAAAAATGCGGGGAAGATTTTTCTGAGTTCCCTGCATATTTTTTGTCCGGAAAAGGAAGAATAGTTGTAAAAAGAGAGGTGTTTTGTATGAGCGGGACCGTTTATCTGAAAATTGAAAAAAACGTGCAGATCCGCAGCCGGAGCGTTTATCTGAAAGACATTGCACAGATCGTGTCAGATGACAGTGCCCTGGAAAACCGGATCCGGGTGCTGAAGCTTCCGGCGGATACGGTTCAGGGACCCGGGCGTTATCCGGTTTCTGTGATGACTGTGATCGCTCTGATCCAGAAAGAAATGCCGGGAGTCACAGTCAGCAACGAGGGGGAAACGGATTTTATCCTGACCCTTGAAAAAAAGGAACAGCCGGGAGGGATCCTGGCCTGGTGCAAGACGGTACTTGTGGCTTTCATTGCTTTTTTCGGAGCAGCTTTTGCAATTATGACCTTTCATAACGACGTGGACATCCCAAGACTTTTCGGACAGCTTTATGAACAGTTTACCGGGCAGGTCTCCGATGGCTTTACCATCCTGGAAATAACCTATTCCATCGGGATCGGTCTGGGAGTGTTGGTCTTTTTTAATCATTTTGCGGGGAAAAAGCTGACGGCAGATCCGACACCGCTGGAAGTAGAAATGCGTTCCTATGAGGATCAGGTGGATACCACGGTTCTGGAGGCGAGCCGGAGAACACCGGAGAGGAAAAAGGAGGAAAAACATTGAAGGAACAGATCTTTCTGGGGATCATCGGGCTTTCCGGGGGACTTGTCATCGCAGGCGGGGTGATCGCTCTTCTGGTGGGGCTTGGAGTGATTACTCGTTTTGTGGGAGTCAGCCATACGGCTGGCAAGGTGAAAATTTATGAAACAGCAATCTTAGCAGGAGCCGTGTGCGGGACACTGATGACCGTCTATCAGCCGACAATCCCGTTGGAGCTTCCGGGACTTGCAGTCTTAGGGCTTTTTTCGGGGATCTTTGTGGGAGGCTGGATCCTGGCACTGGCAGAGGTTGTCAATATTTTTCCCATTCTTGCCCGGCGGATCGGGCTGACCAGAGGCTTAAGCGTGGTGGTTATCGCAATCGCTCTTGGGAAAATGACCGGAAGCCTGCTGCATTTTTATATGCGGTGGTAAACTCATGAAAAGAATGTGGTAGAAAGGGGACAATATGGACAGGAACGAACAAAGAAAGCAGCAGTACAGAGACTATGTAGAGCAGGTTACACCGAAGCATAATCTTCTGAAAAATATGGCAGGTGCTTTTCTGACGGGAGGAACAATCTGTCTTCTGGGGCAGGTGATCTTAAATTTCTGCAAAGCGCAGGGACTGGACCCGGATGTGGCAGGCAGCTGGTGTTCGCTGCTTCTGGTATTAGGCAGCGTGATACTCACCGGTTTTAATCTCTATCCGAAAATTGCTAGATTCGGAGGTGCAGGAACACTGGTTCCTATCACGGGCTTTGCCAATTCGGTGGCTGCTCCGGCCATCGAATACCAGAAAGAAGGACAGATCTTTGGTATCGGATGCAAAATTTTCACCATTGCAGGACCTGTGATCCTGTATGGCATCATCACCAGCTGGGGGCTGGGACTTATTTACTGGGCCTTTGGTTTCTTGCGGGGCTAAACAGGTAGCTTGTCTTCTGAAACGGAAACGGCTGACAGAAGGCAGAAATGGAAGGAGGAACCGGAAAAGTGGAAGAAAAAAATAAACAGGCGGAAATGACAGGAAAACAGAGCATCCGTTTTGACGAGGCGGTACATCTTTTGTGTGCGGCCAGCATCGCAGGCAAAAAAGAAGGGGAGGGTCCTCTGGGAGACCGGTTTGATCAGGTGTTTGAGGATCCTTTTTTTGGAAAAGCCACCTGGGAAGAAGCAGAAAGCGCCATACAGCGTGCAGCACTGGAAAAGGTTCTGGAAAAGACAGGAATGCAGGAGAAAGAGATCCGTTTCCTTTTCGGGGGCGATCTGTTAGGACAGCTCATTGCCACATCTTTTGGGGTAAAGGAGCTGGGAATCCCGCTGTTTGGTCTTTACGGAGCCTGTTCCACTTGCGGGGAAGCACTGTGTCTGGCAGCCATGACGGTGGCGGGAGGCTTTGCAGACCATGTGGCAGTTGTCACCAGCAGTCATTTTGGCGGAGCAGAGAAGCAGTTTCGTTTTCCTCTGGAATACGGAAATCAGCGGCCTCTTTCCGCGACCTGGACAGTGACCGGAGCCGGTGCTTTTCTGCTTGGAAAAAGCGGAGGAAAGGTGAGGATCCCGGAAGTGACACCAGGAAAGATTGTGGATTACGGAGTGAAGGATTCTCTGAATATGGGAGCCTGTATGGCTCCGGCAGCTGCGGATACCATTGAACAGAATTTAAAAGATCTGAAAAGAAAGCCGGAGGATTACGACCGGATCATCACCGGAGATCTGGGATATGTGGGAAAAAGACTCCTTCTGGAACTTTTGGAAGAAAAGGGGATCGGGATCAAGGAACAGCATATGGACTGTGGCATTGAGATTTTTGATCAGGAAAAGCAGGATACGCATTCCGGTGGAAGCGGCTGCGGCTGTTCTGCTGTGACTCTGGCGGCGCTGATCCTGCCGAAGCTTGTTTCCGGTGAATGGAAACGGGTACTTTTTGTACCGACAGGCGCCCTTTTGTCAACCGTGAGCTATAATGAAGGGCAGAGTGTTCCGGGGATCGCTCATGCAGTGGTACTGGAGCATAATGAAACAGGCCTGCAGCAATAGGATAGCTGCAAGCCTGTGGATATCGCCCATTAAAAATGGAGGAAAACGATATGGAATATATCCATGCATTCTGGGTGGGAGGTCTGATCTGTGCACTGGTCCAGATCCTTTTAGACCGGACAAAACTTATGCCGGGCAGAGTCATGGTCCTGCTGGTCTGTTCCGGTGCGGTCTTGGGCTTCCTTGGGATTTATGAGCCATTAAAGGCTTTTGCCGGAGCCGGGGCAGGCGTTCCTCTTCTGGGCTTTGGAAACACCCTTTATCAGGGGATACGAAAAGCTGTGGATGAGGAAGGTTTTCTGGGGCTTTTTACGGGCGGCTTTACAGCCAGTGCCGCAGGTATTTCTGCCGCCTTGATTTTTTCTTATCTGGCAAGTCTTGTTTTTCAGCCAAAGATGAAAGAATAAGATCAGCTCAGCTCAGTGGTCTTTTTCGTATCGTTCCAGTTCTTTCAGAGCCTGACCTGAGAGGGGATAAAGAGCGATGATATTGAAAATGGTCATAAGACCGATCCCCACATCGCCAAGATCCCATACGAAGGTATAAGTCGCGATACCGCCGATGAAGAGCATGATCAGAGCCAGGATCTTATAGAGGGTCTGCCAGCACCATTTATCTCCGAAAAGATAAGCCACATTGCTTCTGGCATAGAAAATAATGCCGAGAAAAGTGGAAAAGCTGAAGAGGAACAGCGTGAGTGCAATGAAGATCACGCCGAACTGTCCCAAATGGTAATCCATGGCTTTCTGCAGGAGTGTCATACCGGAAAGACCGGAAATCAGATCTTCCGGAACAAGAAGCATGATCATGGCGGTACAGCTGCAGATCACGATGGTGTCGATGAAGACACCGAACGCCTGAACCAGACCGGCCTTGGCGGGCTGATCGCATTCTGCTGCGGCTGCCGCACAGGGAGCAGAGCCGGAACCGGCTTCATTGGAGAAAAGTCCTCTTTTCACTCCATTCATGAGAACGGCACCGAAACCGCCGGCTACTGCCTGGCGCACTCCAAAGGCTTCTTCAAAGATCCGGGCAAAAACGCCGGGAAGCAGACGGTAATTGACTGCGATGATAAAGAGCGTGATGAAGAAGTAGCAGACTGCCATAATGGGGACAATGGTATCCAGAACCTTTACCGTTGCATGTTTTCTGAGAACGATGATTGCAGAAATGATCACCAGAAGGATGCTTGTGTAAAGGGGCGGGATGGAAAAAGCGTTCTCAAAAGAAGAAGCGACAGAGTTACTGATAACCTGACTGATGCCGCACCAGCAGATCAGGCCGGAGATGGCAAACAGTACAGAAAACAGCATGTATCTTTTTTTCCGTCCCATCCGTTCCTCCATCAGATGATGGATATAATAGGCAGGTCCTCCGCGGTATCCGCCATAGAGAGGATCCTCTTCTTTGTGCAGCTGGGCAAGAGTCGCTTCAATAAATGCTGTGGAAGAACCGATGATGGCGGTGATCCACATCCAGAAAACGGCTCCGGCGCCGCCGGCAGAAACAGCAGCCACGACACCTACCAGATTTCCCATCCCCACCCTGGTGGCGGTGGATATGATGAGAGACTGGAAGGAGGAGAGGCTGTTTTTGCTGCTTTTCGTTCCTTTCAGTGCCCGGAGCATATCCGGAAAGAGCCGGATCGGAAGAAAACGGGTTCTGATGGTGAAAAAGATGCCGGTTGGGATCAAAAGCAGGATCAGGAGAGAAATACCGATGCTGCTGCCTCCGGGAAGCGGGATCTGGATGAGATCGCCCCAGAGAAAGTTGTAGATGGTGCTGATTACTTGAATGATCATAACATTTCCTCGTTTCTTTAGAACTTTCTCCATTATGCCATAAGAAACGGTTTGTGTAAACCATTCTTCCTGTTGTTGTCTTTTTTGTGAACAAAAAAGACAACTTCGTGTACAAAAAGCGCAAAAGCATTTCCAGTCGTTGTTTTGCCAGGATGCTTATGATAGTATTTATAATCAGAAAGCGGAGCCGGAAACGGAAAAGATAAGACCTGCTCTGCATCATCATTTAGGAAAAAGAAAAGGGAGAATATAAGGATGGCTACAGAAAGCAGAAACAACGTACAGCTTTCCCTGAAAAATCTGTACCGCCTGCTTACAGCGAAGGATTACCCGGTCTATTCCACCGGGATCCTTCGGAGAAAAAACAAGAAGGGGCTCACACTGGTCCGTTTCTGGGATGAGTATCTTTTGTATGAGTGGAGAAATACCGTTCACGGACGGCTGATCTGGAGGACCAGCGGCAGCAGAAACCGTTATCATTCTGAAATCTGTAATCGTCGGGCTGATTTTCCGCTGTATGAAGTCTATATTCAGGAGGTACTGGACGGACTGACGGCAGAGAGCTTTGGAAAGCAGCTTCGGCTTTTTGAAAAATTTCTGACGGAACGGGAGTATGATCATTCTGTTTTTCTTATAAAACTGAAAGAATTTCTTCTGGAAGCGGAAAGGGAAGATCCCTGGCTTTCCGGAGAATGTGCAGGAAATCTTCTTGCCTGGGTCAGTGATATAGAAAAAAACCGGAAAAAACTGCCGGAACGCTTCCTGGCAGGCTGGCTTCTGAGCATGCTTTCACTTCATGCCATGGCCGGTGACCAGATGGACATGGAAGAAATGAAGGAACTCCGGAAACGGAAAGATCTGGCACCGGAATTTCTGTGGAAAAAAATGGAGCAGGAGCAGGCGAAGCACCAACCCGTCTTCCTCACTTCGAGAAACAGTGAACTCTGTGTGGCCCCTCTGGACGTGGAACATTTTTTCGGAAGAGAAGAGGAACTCTATGATCTGAAGGAAATGCTGGAAAATGGAGGAAAATTCCTGCTTACGGGTCTTGGAGGCATGGGAAAGACGGAACTTCTCCGCCAGCTCCTGATCTGGTGTGAAAGAGAAGGAAAAGCCAGAAAGATCGCTGTGGTCCAGTATGTCAATACTCTTTCAGAAAGCATAAACAGGAGCTTTCAGGATCTGGAGGGAGAAGATCCGGAGAAGCGTTTTCACGAAGGTCTCTATCGTCTTTCCGGAAAAAAGACCGTTCTTTTTATGGACAATGTTAACCATACAGAAAAAGAAGATCCGACACTTCTGGAACTGAAAGACCTTTCCTGTACTGTTTTTGTCTCCAGCCGGATGGAAAAACTGGAAGGATTCCGGAGTTTTCCGGTGGGGACACCAGGAAAAAGTGCGCTTGGTCTGATCTTTCGTGATAACTATGAGCGTACGCTTACGATGGAAGAAAGAGAAAGCTTAAATCAGCTGTTGGAAAAGCAGATCTTCCAGCATCCTCTGACACTTCGCCTTCTTGGAAAGGCAGCCGGGGCAAAACTCTGGACGCTGGAGGAACTGGAAAGTGAACTGGAGACTGCCTGGGTAGAAACGACAGGAGACGCAGGACTTCGTGATATGTACCGGCGGCTTTATCAGCTGTCCGGAACTTCCGAAACCGGCGGACAGCTGGTACGTATCTTTGCGATCCTGCCTTATCGTGAGATATCCATTGCCTTTACGAGAATGTTTTTTCAGGGCTTTCTAAAAAAAGGAGAGTTTCTGGAGGAAGAACTGAAGAAGCTCTCAGCACTTGGCTGGCTGGAAAACACAGAAGACGGCTACCGGATGCATCCGGTCATTGCCGAGAGTATCCGGATGAAAGCACCGGCAGAAGAAGAGTTCCTTCCTTTTTGGGAGCGGGCAGAAAAGTGCTTTTTTGACGGGCAGCCGGGAGCGACAGAGGATCCGGTCATGGAAGAGATCGCCTGGATGATCTGGAATGCAGTTTCTTCCATCTGCGGAACGGTCAGTGACCATCTGGTGGGACTGGGACTGAAAGCTCTTTTTTATATGAGGAAACGCTATCAGGCAGGAGAAAAACTGGAAAGGCTTATCGAGCGATGTGCGGGTCTGTCAGAGGAAAATCGCTTTCTGGCCAGGAGTCTTCAGCTGGAATTTATGACAAATGTTTCTGATTATAGTGATCAGCTTGTTACTTACATAGAGAAAGGACTTCTTCCAGAAGACAGACTCCTGCATGCGATTATCAATTACAGCCAGCACCTTCTTGCACTGGGAAAGCTTACAGAAACAGAAACGTTCAGTGTCAGGGTCCTTTTATGTACGGAAAGTCTGACCTTCAAAGTGTATGGAGAATTCCTCCGGGGGCAGTGCTGCTATTACCGGACAGAATTTTCAGCAGCAATCACATGCTTTGAACACGGGATCTGGCTGCTCCTTTGTCATGCGCTCCCAGTAGAAAAAAGATGGGAAGAGAAAGAAAAGGTCAGACTGGAGAGAGTCGTGGATGGCGGTTTTGGAGAACTTCTCGGAATGATCCTTTACATGAAGGGGATGACGCACCTGGGGATCGGAGAAAACAAAGAAGCCGCTCAGACGATCGAGCTTCTGGAAGATGTGGTAAAGAAAACCGGAAATCCGCCGGAGCTTCTGCTCTGTCTGGTCCAAATGAAAGGTCAGATGGCTGCCTGCCGTGGAAACCTAGAGGAATCGCTTACGTTTCTGGAACGTCATAAAAAAATGCTGGAAGAGTTTTACGGAAAGAATCATATCAATTATCTAGCAGCCTGCGGAGAACTGGGAACGGCCTATAATCGGGTGGGAAACCGGAAAAAGGCGCTGGAGAACCAGCTTCTGATGAGAAAAGGACTGCTGAAAAATGCTTACGATCAGGGAAATACGCTTTCCCTGACGGACAACAACATCGGTGTGACTTATCTGGATGACGGACAGCCGGGAGAAGCCGTGCTTTATCTGAAGGAGTCTTACCGGCTGGCTGAAGAAAAAAAGCTGGGAGAGATCGCCTGTGCGGAGCCTGCCTGGAATCTGGCGCGGGCATTCCGGATGCTGGGAGAAACGGAAAAGGAAAAGAAATATCTGAAAACAGCTTTGCAGGGATTTCAGAATCATTATGCACCGGAGCATCCAAAGCGCCTGGCAGCAGAAAAAAGAAATGAAGAACTGAATGGAAAATAAACGGGAAAAAAGCGTTTGCAGGACGAAAGTCTTTCGGACGCTTTTTTCGCTTTTTTGGTTTCTGTTCATTTTTTTCTGGTAAAGCGGTCCGGAAAATGATAGAATAAAACGTAATTGCACTGACTGCAGGCATCTGCCGGAACAGCAGAGAAAGCACCGGCAGCCAGACGGAGAGTATCAAGAGATTGAAGGAAAATTATTTATGGATCATACAGAAAAACTGACACTGGGCATCCTTGCCCATGTAGATGCGGGAAAAACCACCCTGGCGGAGAGTATCCTTTATCTTCGTGGAAGTATCCGTAAGCTCGGCCGGGTGGATCACGGCGATGCCTTTCTGGACAACTATGAACTGGAGCGTTCCAGAGGGATCACGATCTTTTCCAAGCAGGCAAGACTGAAGCTGGGAGAGCGGGAAGTGACACTTCTGGACACACCGGGCCATGTGGATTTTTCTGCGGAAATGGAACGTACCTTACAGGTTCTGGATGCAGCAGTGCTGGTCATCAGCGGGGCAGACGGTGTCCAGGGCCATGTGGAGACACTCTGGAAGCTTTTGAAATATTATCGGATCCCGGTGTTTCTCTTTGTGAATAAGATGGACCAGGAAGGGACGGACCGGGAAACGCTTCTTTTGGAACTGAAAAAAAGACTGGACGGAAACTGTGTGGATTTCAACCAGGAGGAGACGGATTACGCCGCTTTTGCGGAAGAAGCCGCCATGAGTGAGGAAAGCCTTCTGGAGGAATATCTTGAAAGCGGTAGGCTGGACCGGGAAACGCTAAAGAAAGCCATTGCCGGGAGAAAGCTATTTCCCTGCTTTTTTGGCTCCGCTTTAAAGATCCAGGGAGTAGAGGAGCTTTTAAAAGGACTGGAAATGTATGCTTCTTCTGCTGTCTGCCGGAAAGCGTTTTCTGCCAGAGTCTATAAGATCAGCAGGGACGAGGCCGGCAGCCGCCTGACCCATCTGAAGGTGACAGGCGGGGTGCTGAGAGTAAAAATGCCGCTGACCAATCGTCGGGAAGGCATGGAAGAAAGTGAGATCTGGGAAGAAAAAGCAGATCAGATCCGTCTGTATTCCGGATCCGGTTATCAGACAGTAAATGAAGCCGGTCCGGGAAGCATCTGTGCGGTCACAGGTTTAAGCAAGACTTTCGCCGGAGAGGGTCTGGGTGAAGAGGCAGAAGGCAGTCTTCCCATTTTGGAGCCGGTACTGACCTATCGGATCGAGCTTCCGGAAGGAACCAACGTCCACGAAACGTTTCTGAAGCTTCTCAAATTGGAAGAGGAGATTCCGGAGCTTCACATTGTCTGGAATGAACGGCTCAGCGAGATCCATGCACAGGTCATGGGAGAAGTGCAGATCGAGATATTAAAAAGTCTGATCCGTGACCGTTTTCAGCTGGATGTGGAATTTGGAGACGGAAATATCGTTTATAAGGAGACGATCCTGGAACCGGTCGAAGGTGTGGGTCATTTCGAACCGTTGCGTCATTATGCAGAGGTTCATCTTCTGCTGGAACCGGCAGAACGGGGCAGCGGCCTTACCTTTGATACGGTGTGCAGTGAAGACGTGCTCGACCGGAACTGGCAGCGGCTGATCCTGACTCATCTGGAAGAGAAAAAGCATCCGGGCGTGCTTACTGGTTCTGAGATCACAGATATGAAGATCACACTTCTTACCGGGCGTGCGCACATCAAACATACGGAAGGCGGCGATTTCCGCCAGGCGACCTACCGGGCGGTACGCCAGGGGCTTCGAAAAGCGAAAAGTATTCTTCTGGAGCCGGTGTATGAGTATCGGCTGGAGCTTCCGGCAGATCTGGTCGGCAGGGCAATGGCGGATATCCAGCGGATGAACGGGAATTTTTCCGGACCGGAGCTGGATGGGGAAACAGCAGTCCTTACTGGTACGGCGCCGGTTTCTGCCATGCGGGGCTATCCAAGAGAGGTGACAGCTTACAGCAGAGGCAGAGGAAGACTTTCCGTTGCCCTGAAAGGTTATGAGCCCTGCCATAACAGCGAGGAGATCGTAGCTCTTTCCGCTTACGATCCGGAAGGCGATACGGAAAATCCCACAGGCTCTGTTTTCTGCGCTCATGGCGCCGGTTTTGTGGTGGACTGGGACCAGGTGGAAGCTTATATGCACCTGGAAAGTGCCTGGGGCGGCAGCAGTCCAAAGAAAGAACCGGAAGGCCTGCCGGTCACGGAGAGCGTCCGGAGACAGAGAGAAGCGGCTTCGGAAGGTTATGCATCGGAGGATGAACTGAAAGCCATTTTTGAACGGACTTACGGACCGGTCAGAAAGGAGCGGGGATCTTTTGAAAAAAGAGTCCGCTGTTCTTCTTCTGAAAGCACACAGACCTGCCGGCCGGTAAAGAAAGAGGCTCCGCAGGAGCAGTACCTGCTGGTGGACGGCTACAACATTATCTTTTCCTGGGAGGATTTAAATGAGCTTTCCAGGGTGAATATGGAAGGTGCCAGAAACAAGCTGGCAGACCTTCTGTGTAATTATCAGGGCTACCGGAAATGCCATGTGATCCTCGTCTTTGACGCTTATAAGGTAGAAGGAAATCCGGGAGAGGTAGTGAAATACCACAACATTCATATCGTTTATACAAAAGAGGCGGAAACGGCAGACCAGTATATCGAAAAAACGGTTCATGCCATTGGCCGGAAATACGGAGTGACGGTGGCGACATCAGACGGACTGGAACAGGTGATCATTCTGGGACAGGGAGCCAGAAGGCTTTCTGCGAAAGGTCTCAGAGAAGAGATGGAGGCTGCCAGCAGTGAGATCCGCGGTGACTATCTGAACCGGCAGGAGCCGTCGAAAAACCTCCTGATCCATCAGCTTCCGGGAGAAATGGCGGAACTGATGGAGGATGTGCGCCTGGGACGGCGTACCATGGAGGACGGAAAGAAAAAAGGGAGTAAATAACCAAAAAGGGGAAAAACAATGGATGATACACTGATATATCGAAAGATCGAGATGGAAGAACTGAAACTGGAGCTTTTCCGGAAATTCCAGCGCCGGCAGAATGTGGACCGGCAGCTTCAGAGACAGGGAGATGCCTGGGTGGAACGGCCGGTTTCCATGGTGGAGGAATGGTCAAAGGAAGATTATGAATTTCTGTTGGTCTGTCTTCAAGATACGATCCGGGAAGGCGGCGTGGTCTTTGGTGCTTTTGAAGGAAATGCAGTGAAAGGTTTTGCTTCTGTTTCCGGGAATCCGCTGGGCTATGCAGGAACCTACCGGGATCTTACCAGCCTTCATGTTTCCAGAGATATGAGAGGACGGGGGATCGGTACCCGGCTCTTTCATCTGGCAGCCGGCTGGGCTCTGGCCATGGGCGGACAGAAGCTTTACATCGCTGCAAACCCGGCGATCGAAAGCCAGCTCTTTTACCGGGCGTTGGGCTGCACGGATGCACAGGAGCCGGATGAAGAACATATGAAAAATGCTCCGAAAGACCGGCAGCTGGAATATGTGCTGTAATCATAGGATAAAGAAAAAAGACTGTTTTCCTTTACCGGACAGTCTTTTTTTGTGCCTGAAAGGATAAAACGATGATATCAGGATCAAAGGTTTTAACATGAGGTGCAGGATATCCCGTGTAAAATCCAGGTAAAATCTCTGTCAAACTCCGGGAAAGTCTATTGAAGCGGCTTTTTTCCGGTGCTATACTGCCCTGGAAACAATAAGCAGAAGAAAAGATGGAGGAAGGAAATATGAAGGATATTTATAATAACAGGGAACTTTCCTGGCTGAAATTCAATGAACGGGTGCTGGAGGAAGCAGAGGATGAGCAGATGCCTCTTTGTGAACGGCTGACCTTTGCTTCTATTTACCAGTCGAACCTGGATGAATTTTTCATGGTGCGGGTGGGTTCTCTGATGGATCAGGAACTGCTGGATCAGGAAATCCGGGAAAACAAGACGAATATGACGCCGCAGGAGCAGATCAGTGCAATTTTAAAAGAAGTGGAAAAACTCAATGGGAAAAGAGACCGTATTTATAAGGATCTGATGGAAAAGCTGGAAGCTTATGACGTGCGTCTGGTGGATTTCAGAAAGATCGGAAAAGAGGAGAGCGACTACCTGGAGAAATATTTTGAGGCAGAGATTGAGCCGCTGATTTCGCCGACGGTAGTGGGAAAACGTCAGCCGTTCCCTTTCCTGAGAAATAAAGAGATCTATGCGGTGGCATCACTTTCCACAAAATCCCAGAAAGAGCGTATCGGTATCATTCCCTGCAGCAACAGCGTATTTGAGCGGCTGATCGAGATTCCGACCATGAAGGGCTGTTACATGCTTTCCGAGGAATTAATCCTTCATTTCCTGCCGAAGGTATTCAAAGGTTACGGGATCGAAGGAAAATCACTGATCCGTGTGACCAGAAATGCGGATATCGATGCCGACGCTCTTTATGATGAGGATCTGGATTACCGGGAATTTATGGCAGATCTTATCAAGCAGAGAAAGAAGCTTTCTCCTGTGCGTCTGGAGCTTTCCAGAGAGATGGACGGAGATGTGGTACGGGTCCTCTGTAAATATCTGGATGTGAAAAGAAGTCATGTTTTCCGTGGCGAGGCACCGCTGGATCTTTCCTTTGTGTTTACCATCCAGGACAAACTCCGCCGGAATCCGGAGCTTTTCTTTGAAAAGAGGCTGCCCCAGAAATCCCCGCTTTTTGCAGACGGAAAGAGTATCATCTCTCAGATCCGTGAGGAAGACAAACTCTTATCTTTCCCGTATGAATCCATCCGGCCCTTCCTGAACCTCCTCACAGAGGCAGCGGAGGACCCGGAAGTGGTTTCTATCAGGATGACCCTTTACCGTCTGGCCAGACAGAGTAAGGTAGTAGAGGCTCTGATCGAGGCAGCGGAAAACGGGAAGGAAGTTGTGGTCCTGGTGGAACTTCGTGCCCGGTTTGATGAGGAGAACAACATTGAATGGTCCAGACGTCTGGAGGAAGCCGGCTGTCAGGTGATCTACGGGCTGGACGGTTACAAGGTTCATTCCAAGCTCTGTCTCATCACCCGCAAAAGCGGAGATGGAGTGGAGTATATCACTCAGATCGGTACGGGAAATTATAATGAAAAGACCGCAAGACTCTATACGGATCTGTCCTTTATGACGGCTAATGTGGATATCGGTCTTAATGCAGCGGCCGTATTCCAGGCTCTGACCAAAGGAGAGGTTCTGGAAAAGAGCGGTCCTCTTCTGGTAGCTCCGAAGTGCCTTCAGAACCGTGTACTGGAGATGATGGATGAAGAGATCGAAAGAGCAAAAGCAGGAGAAGAGGCTTATATCGGTGTAAAAGTCAATTCTCTGACGGACAAAAAGATCATTGACAAGCTGGCAGAGGCTTCCAGAGCCGGTGTGAAGATCGAGATGGTGATCCGGGGGATCGCCTGCCTGAAACCGGGCATTCCTGGAGAAACGGAAAATATCCGTATCGTCAGCATTGTGGGTCGTTTTCTGGAACACTCCAGGATCTACATTTTCGGTAAAGGAGAACGGGCAAGCTATTATATCGCTTCTGCGGATTTCATGACGAGAAATACCTTACGCCGGGTGGAAGTGGCAACGCCGATCGTCGATGAAAAGCTGAAGGCGAGACTGGGGCAGATGTTTTCCATGCTTCTGAATGATAACGTGAAGGCCAGAGAAGAAAATCCTGACAGCAGCTATAGCCGGGTGCCGGCTGCCGAACCGGCAAGAAACGCACAGGAAGAATTTTACCAGATGGCTTACGAAGCTTCCGGCAACTAAACATTGCGTGACCGGACGATCTGTGGTAACATAGTTCTGATACGCATGAAAACAGAACATGCGGAAATACTGAAAAAAACTGCAGAAAACGGGCAGGCAGGCGTCTGTCTGGAAATGCAGGAAAAGATAAGAGAGGAGCTAACCAAGGATGAAGATCGTACCGGCAAGCATAGAAATCATCAGCACAGAGCCTTACGAGGAAATGTTAAAAAGAGTGGAGAGAGCAGGACGTGTCTGCTACAAGAGTGAGGGAAGCATTGAGGACGGTTCCGCAGAGCGTTTTATCCGGAACATTCTGAAAAGAGGTCATGAATCCGTCATCGAGCATGCGGGGATCACTGTAAAAGTGACCTGTGACCGTGGCGTGACGCATGAGATCGTCCGCCACCGTCTGGCCAGCTACAGCCAGGAGAGTACCCGTTACTGCAATTATTCCAAGGATAAATTTGAAAATCAGATTTCCTGTATCGATCTTGCAAACGGTTTTGCCTATGACCTGAACAAAGAGGAAGACCGTCAGAAATATCTGCTCTGGCAGGAGGCCATGGAATCCGCAGAAAAATATTACTTCCGGATGCTGGAGCTGGGTGCCCGGGCCGAAGAGGCCAGAAGCATCCTTCCGAACTCTCTGAAAACAGAGATCGTTATGACGATGGATCTCCGGGAATGGAGACATTTCATCCGTCTTCGCGGTGCCAAGGCTGCGCATCCCCAGATCCGTGAGATCACCCGTTTGATTCTCAAAGAATTCCAGGAGAGATATCCGCTGTTCTTTGAAGATCTGACAGCAGAATAAAAGATAAAAACGGGAGAAAATCTATGGATACACATCATAATAAACGAAGTACTTTTTCCGGAAAACTGGGCTTTGTGCTGTCAGCAGCCGGGGCGTCGGTCGGACTGGGAAATATCTGGCGCTTCCCTTATCTGGCGGCGAAATACGGCGGAGGAATTTTTCTTCTGATTTATATCATTCTGGCTCTGACCTTTGGCTATACGATGATCATGGCGGAGACCACGCTGGGTCGTATGACTCGAAAAAGTCCTGTGGGAGCCTATGCTTCCTTTGGAAAATCAAAATGGCTGTCCTTCGGCGGTTGGATTAACGCTATCATTCCGGTGCTGATTGTTCCTTATTATTCCGTTATTGGCGGTTGGGTCATCAAATATCTTTTCAGTTATGTCATCGGCCAGGGAACGGAACTTGCAGTGGATGGATATTTTTCTGCTTTTATCTCTGACGGGGTTTCAACAGAGATCTGCTTTGTGATCTTTACGCTACTGACTGTGGGAATCATTTACGCAGGCGTCCGGAACGGTGTGGAGCGTGTATCTAAATTCATGATGCCGATTCTGGTGGTACTTTCCGTGATTATTGCTGTTTATTCCGTGACGAGACCGGGAGCTCTGGAAGGCGTAAAATATTTCCTGATCCCAAATGTGGAAAACTTTTCCTGGATGACGGTAGTGACAGCCATGGGCCAGATGTTCTATTCTCTGTCCATCGCTATGGGAATCCTGATAACGTTTGGATCTTATATGAAAAAAGATATTTCCATTGAGGGATCGACACGAAATGTGGAGATCTTTGATACGGCCATTGCCATTATGGCAGGTCTGATGATCATTCCTGCCGTGTTTGCGTTTTCCGGTGGTGATGCGGAAAGTCTGAAGGCAGGTCCTTCCCTTATGTTTATCACGATCCCGAAGGTTTTTGCAAGTATGGGTCTTGGAACTTTCGTCGGGATTCTGTTTTTCCTCCTGGTTCTCTGTGCGGCGCTTACAAGCTCCATCGCACTGACAGAGAGTGCCGTCTCTACGTTCCAGGATGAACTGGGCTGGAGCCGGAAAAAATCTGCTCTTATCGTGGGAGTGATCATGGTGGTTCTGGGTTCCCTGTCTTCTCTGGGCTATGGTCCTCTGGACGGGGTCAGGATCCTTGGCATGCAGTTCCTGGATTTCTTTGATTTCCTGACGAACTCCGTCATGATGCCCATTGCGGCAATCGCAACCTGTATTCTGGTGTCCAGAGTAGTAGGGACAAAGAGTATTGAAGAAGAGGTGCTTCTTGAGAATGGTACTTTCCGGAGAAAGAAGATCTTTGCTTTCATGATCCGCTACTTATGCCCGGTTTTTGCAGCTATTATTCTAATCAGCTCTGTCGCAAACGCTTTTGGATGGATATCTATGTAAAAAAATGCAGCTCATGTGTGAAGTTTCCATGAGCTGCATTTTTTTTCAGCGCTTGTAACGGTTCAGAACGGTAAAGCGGACATTCGCAATGTATGCCTGAGATTCATAGGCGTTCCAATCATTTTGAAATAAAAACAAAAAACTTTCCGTGCAGGATTCTTATTTCAGTTTAAATTTCAGATATACCGGATCATGGTCGGACCAGGAATAACCGGTATTGATGTTTTCATAGGAAAGACATTCCAGGTTGTCGGAGATGATGAAGCCATCGAGGGTAACGGTGTAGGTCACACCGGGCACATATTCCATATCGGCATTCCGGGCACTGTCCCAGAGATCCGCTTTTTCTTCTTCGGATAAAAGATCCAGACAGAAGGTAAAATGTTCCGGAAGGCTTTCTCTTGGGAACGGATAAGCCCAGGATTCATGCGTGGAAGAATCGTCTTCAGAGGCTTTGAGATCATGGTTGAAATCTCCGCCGCAAAGCACATAGTTTCCTGATTCATATTCGGTCTTCATATCCTCACAGAGCATGCTGATCTGACCTTCACGGATGGCATCACTGTTTCCGTAAGCGGACATGTGGAGCTCAAAAATCACCAGCTCCCTGCCGTTCTCCACCGGGATCCGGGAAATGCTGTAGCAGCGGTCCAGATCAAAAAATTTGCTGAAGGAAGTGGATACCGGAAAGCTTCGCCGGAGAGACGAAGTGACCGGATATCTGGAAAAAAGGCTTAAGCCGGCTTGACTGCGTCCGTGGGGCTGAGTGAACGGATAAAAAAGAAAAGCGGAATCGTAGTTCATGGCAAATACGGAATCATAGTCCGGAAAGCTTTCTTTTAAAAGGTCGTATTCGTTCACATGATAGCTTCTGGTGGCATCGAGATCCACCTCCTGGATCAAGGCAAAATCAGGGTCATAGGAAGCAGCCAGTGCTCCGGCACCCTGAATGGTTTCCAGTACACTTTCTTTGCTCTTTGCCCAGGAAGATTTTCCGCCATCCATGAAAAAGCTGAAATCCGGCGTATAGGCTCCAAAGCCGATGTTGTAGGTCAGTGCGGAATATTCTTTTCCGGTCTGCAGCTGTTTTTCTGTGTTTTCCGGATTATCCGTAGCTGCTCCGGAGGGCTTTTCCACTGTCAGCTCCAGGTTATCTTCAATCCTGTGATAGCTTGCAAAAAGGTAAATGATATAAATCCCAAGTACAACGACCAGAGTTCCGGCAATTCCGGCACAGATCTTCAGTAATGTCCAGCCGATGCCCTGTTTTTTGCTCTTTTTCTTTTGGTGCATAGATAAAACCTCCAGATTTTTTCTTATCTACAGTATAACCAATTTTGGGCTGTCGGGCAAGTATCTTCCTGTTCAGATATTTTTAAGATTTTCCGTCAGCCTCTTTTGTTGTCAATTTCTGTTTCCAGTGGTAGAATAAGAGTCCGGACAGATATCGGAGTACGATATCTGCAAGCATGTGAGAGGAGAAAAAGCATGTATCACGAAAAATTGACGAAGAAAGATGTGGAACGCCTTCAGGAAGAGATCGATCATCGAAAACTTGTGGTGAGAAAAGAAGCCATTGAGGCAGTGAAAGAAGCCAGAGCTCAGGGGGATCTGAGTGAAAACTTTGAATATTATGCAGCAAAAAGGGACAAAAATAAGAATGAGAGCCGCATCCGTTACCTGGAAAGGATGATCAAGAATGCAGAGATCATTACGGATAATTCCAGGGAAGATGAGGTGGGACTGAATAATACCGTTCAGCTCTATATGGAAGAGGATGATGAAACAGAAACCTATAAGCTGGTCACTTCTATCCGGGGAAATTCCCTTTCCGGCAGGATCAGTACGGAATCCCCACTTGGAAAAGCCATTCTGGGGCATAAAGTAGGAGACCGGGTAGCTGTGAAGGTCAGTGATTCTTATACGTATTATGTAGTGATCCGTTCCATCGAAAATACAGAGGATGACGGTTCCGATGCGATCCGCGGATTCTGATCCGGGATTCAGGGGGAGAACAACATTGAAAAGACAAAAACATAAAAATACGAAAAAAGCGGCAGTCATTCTGCTTTTGCTGGCCGTATGGATGGGTGCTTCCTTTGTCTGGATGGAAAATTACTTTGCCGACCTGACGATGGATAAACTGATCTTCCAGATGCGGGTTCCCATGACCGGGACCAATTCGGATATCGTCTGGAATTATCTCTTGTATGCAGTTCCGCCCTGTGCAGTGACGGGACTTCTGCTCTGGCTTCTTTTAAGAAAACCGGAGAGGGTTTTTAAACTTCGGATCCTGACGGGACTCCGGAAACATCTTCTGGTGATTTCCGTCCTTTGTCTTCTGTGTTCCGCAGGATATGGAATCTGGCGGTTTGACATTCCGTCTTATCTTTATGCACAGACGCATGCATCAAAGCTTTATGAAACGTATTACGTTGATCCCAATACGGTAGAACTGACTTTTCCGGAGAAAAAAAGGAATCTGATCTATATTTTCCTGGAATCCTTTGAACAGACCTTTGCTTCCAGAGAGTACGGCGGATTTCAGGAGGAAAATCTGCTTCCGAATCTGACCAGGCTTCAGCGGGAAAAAGGAAGTACGTATTTTTCAGAGCCGGAAGGTTATGGGATGACAGAGATGGCGAACTGCAGCTGGACGATGGCTTCCATGGTGGCACAGACCAGCGGGATCCCGCTTTCTATCCCTCTGGCCCGCAACGATTACAATATGTACGAGACCTTTCTTCCGGGAGTTACGACGCTGGGGCAGATCCTGGAAAAAGAAGGATATCAGCAGGAACTTCTGATCGGCTCGGAGGCGGCTTTTGCAGGAACGGATCACTATTTCCAGCAGCACGGAGATTATGAGATCCGGGATTATGCTTATGCAAAAGAAAACGGCTGGATACCGGAGGATTATTATGAGTGGTGGGGTTTTGAGGATGAAAAGCTCTTTGCGTTTGCAAAGGAAGAACTGAACCGGCTGTATGAAACAGGGGAACCCTTCAACCTGACCATGGCGACCATGGACACCCATTGCGTGGAGGGATATACCTGTGAGCTTTGTGAGGATACGTATGAAAATCCCTATTATAATGTGATCTCCTGCTCTGACAGGCAGCTTTCTGATTTTGTGGAATGGATCAAGGAGCAGCCCTTTGCGGACAATACCACCGTCGTTCTCTGCGGGGATCATCTGACGATGGATGCGGCTTATTCGGATTCTGTAGAGGAAGATTTTCACCGGACGGATTACAACGTTATCGTTCATGCGGCAGCAGAGGCTGCGGATCCACACGACCGGATCTTCTGTGCACTGGATCTGTTCCCGACGACACTGGCAGCGCTTGGTGTGGAGATTCCGGGCAACCGGCTGGGACTTGGAACCAATCTTTTTTCAGAAGAAGCAACGCTTTGTGAATCCATGGGAACGGAAGAACTGGCGGAGCAGATCAAACAGACAAATAACTACTATAATAAGCATTTCCTGTATGGAAAAAACAAATCGTAAAAGCCGGATTTCCCCTTGTTTGCAAGGGGAAATTTTCGTATAATCAAAAGAGAAAAAGAGTACACAAAAAGAGGAGGAAGCCTATGAAAGCTTATGATATTATCATTATCGGTGCAGGTCCCGGAGGGATTTTTGCGGCTTATGAACTGATGAAAAAGAAACCGGAACTGAAGGTAGCTGTTTTTGAGGCCGGTCACATGCTGAATCAGAGAAAATGTCCGATTGACGGTGTGAAGATCAAGTCCTGTATCCACTGTAAGAGCTGTTCTATCATGAGCGGTTTTGGAGGGGCAGGTGCATTTTCTGACGGAAAATATAACATCACCAATGATTTCGGCGGCACTCTGTACGAACATATCGGTAAACAGCCGGCTATCGAACTGATGAAGTACGTGGATGAGATCAATCTTCTCCATGGCGGAGAGGGAACAAAGCTTTATTCTACGGCAGGAACCAGATTTAAAAAGATCTGTATGCAGAACGGTCTGAATCTTCTGAATGCCTCGGTACGTCACCTGGGAACCGATATCAACTATGTGGTTCTGGAGAATCTTTTCAATGAACTGAAAGATAAAGTGAAATTTTATTTTGACAAACCGGTGCAGAGAATGGAAAAACTGGCAAGTGGGTACCGGATACACTGTGCGGATGAAGCTTTCGACTGTGATCAATGCATTGTTTCCGTTGGAAGAAGCGGAAGCAAATGGATGGAAAATGTCTGCAGGGAAATGGAGATTCCGACCAAATCCAACCGTGTGGATCTTGGTGTCCGTGTCGAGCTTCCGGCGGTGATCTTCTCTGACCTGACCGATGAACTTTATGAGAGTAAGATCGTCTACCGTACCCATCAGTTTGAGGACAATGTCCGTACCTTCTGTATGAACCCCCACGGCATCGTGGTAAGTGAGAATACCAACGGCATTGTCACCGTAAATGGTCACAGCTATGAGGGACTGGACAAGCAGACAGAGAATACCAACTTTGCCCTTCTGGTAGCAAAACATTTCTCTGAGCCCTTCAAGGACAGCAACGGCTACGGTGAGAGCATTGCCCGCCTTTCCAACATGCTGGGCGGCGGTGTTATCGTACAGCGTTTCGGTGATCTGGAGCGAGGAAGACGAAGCAATGAGAAACGGATCGCCGAGGGGCTTGTAACGCCGACCCTGGCAGCTACGCCGGGAGACTTAAGCCTGGTACTGCCGAAACGGATCTTGGACGGTATCGTGGAGATGATCTATGCACTGGATAAGATCGCTCCGGGAACAGCCAATGACGATACCCTGCTTTATGGCGTGGAAGTCAAGTTCTACAATATGGAGGTTTCTCTGGACGAACATCTGGAGAGCATCTATCCGGGCCTGTACATCATCGGTGACGGAAGCGGCGTGACCCATTCCCTGTCCCATGCCTCCGCCAGCGGAGTCTATGTGGCGAGGAACATCGCAGAGCGGATGGATGGAAGAGAAGGATGAAATAGTTTTATTCCTTTATCAAAATAGAAAAAACGAAAAAGAATCTGCATTTACGGATTCTTTTTCGGCTTTTTCATTTCTCGCATGTCTGTGTTTTATATAAGATTTCTAGTTTATTTTTCTAAGCCTTTTCGTTTTTATATCCCAAATGTAACTGTTCAGGACGTTCAAAACAACAGGCCACAGGTCTACGCGATCCGACCATTCCGAAATAAAAAATTCACCCTATTGCAAACAAGTTTGCATAGTCTGATTTTTCATTTCACTGATCATCGCTTCAAAAGTGTGGAACACTAAGCGGTGGGTCAGGGGGAGGCTTTACGCACCATAAAGAGTCGGCTTTATATAATAATTGGTGAATTACACAAGTGATTAAAGAAAAACACAATTGAATCCGTCAAAAAATCGAATTATAATTTATTCATCATCAGAGAGAAAGACAGAACACACAAAAGCATGAGCTGCAGATCATGTTTTCCTGTAAAATTAAAGGAGGAAAAGAAAATGAAAAGAAGAACTGTGAATGCAATGATCAGTATGAGCATGATCGCAACGATGTGTCTGGGATGTGGAACAACCGTAATGGCAGATGAAACAGCAGATCCTTTTGGAAAATATGAAGATACCATCGATCTGCACTTTGTCAAGCAAAGTGATGATGTTCTTGAAACTAGGCTGGCAAAACTGGATGGACAGACACTGGAAGATAATTTCTGGCTGGATACTTACCGGGATGAACTTGGCATTAATGTGGTGTATGACTGGATTGTAAAAGGTGATGATGAGTATACGCAGAAGGTTAATGTTAGCATTGCAAATGGAGATATTCCGGATGCGATGGTAGTAACATCCACACAGATGAAACAGATGCAGGAAGCAGATCTTTTGGCGGATCTGACCGATCTTTATGAGGAATATGCAGCTGATTTTACAAAAGAAACCTTGACACAGGAAGGAGATGCTCCACTTTTATCTGCCACTATTGATGGAAAACTTTATGCACTTCCCATTACAAGAGGTTCCAGTGATTCTATTGATGTGATGTGGATTCGTCAGGATTGGCTGGATAAGCTGGGATTAAAAGCGCCGGAGACTACAGAGGAATTACTGGATGTGATAGATAAATTTACTCATGATGATCCGGACGGAAATGGTGAGGATGATACCTATGGGATTGGAGTAACAGGTTCTCCGAACGTTTTCGTCGGAAACTATGGATCACTCAGAGGCTTTTTTGATGCGTTTGACGCGCATGCGGATATCTGGTATGAGAAGGATGGAGAACTTCAGTATGGAGCAATCCAGCCGGAGTGCAAAGATGCACTGACCGTATTAAATCAGCTCTATAAAGATGGAGAGATTAATCCGGAATTTGGTGCCATGGATTCCGGGAAAGCAGGAGAGGCTGCAGCATCCGGAAAATGCGGCCTGACCTTTGGACCTCAGTGGCTGTCCCAGACGGAACTGCTTACTTGTTATAAAGCAGATAACAATGCTTACTGGTGTGCCTATCCGATTCCTTCTAAAGAAGGAGAAACTTCCAAAGCCAGTGCTTATCTTGGATCAGGCGGATGTCTGGTTGTCAGCAAAGAGTGCGAGCATCCGGAGGCAGTGATCAAGATGGCAAATCTTTTTATAGAAAAATGTTGGGGAAAAACAGGTGATAATGAGAAATATTACGCTCCGCAGGAAGTAGAAGGCGTCTGGAAACTTTCACCGACCATGCCGCTGATGCCTCTGGGAAGTATTCAAGCTTATCAGAATATTATAGAAGCTGAAAAGAATAATACTACGGATCAGCTGACAGGAGATGCGAAGAGCATCTGGAAAAAAATTGATGCATTCCATAAAGATCCAGCAGCCAATCAAGATCTCTATGGATGGGAGAGAGGATATGGTGACGGTTGGTGTGCTTTTGCAACGATTGCTGACATGCAGAAAAATGACCGTATTTTGGTAGATGGTTTTGTTGGTGCCCCCACAGAGACAATGACAGAGAGAATGTCCACGCTGAAAAAGATGCGGGATGAGGTTTATGTAAAGATTATTCTTGGAGAATCAGATATCAGTGAATTTGATAAATTTGTAGAAGATTTTAATAACCTGGGTGGTTCTGATATCACAAAAGAAGTTGCCGAATGGAAGGCATCCTTAAATTAAAGAAAGCCGAGGGGGCTGCTGCTTGAGCGGACATGGAAGCCGCAAGGGCAGCAGCCCTTTTTAAAAGACAGCCATGACATTAGAAATTTTCTCGGAGAGGAGATTATGTAATTGAAAAAGAAACAGAGAAAAACAGGTGGAAAGATAAATGTAAAACGGGAGCTTCCGTATCATCTGATGCTTCTGCCAGGTGTGGTACTGGTTTTTATTTTCAGCTATATTCCTATGGTTGGAATGAAGATTGCTTTTGAAAAATTTATTCCGGCAAAAGGACTGTTTGGTCCACAGAAATGGATCGGTTTTGGAAACTTTGAATATCTGATTTCCATGCCGGGAGCTATGCAGGCCCTGAAGAATACGATTATTATTGCTTTCTGTAAGATCATTCTGAGCCTGATCGTTCCGATCACAGTGGCGATCCTTTTGAATGAGGTGCGTTCCAGACATTTTCGAAAAGGAATTCAGACTATGATCTATCTGCCCTATTTCCTTTCCTGGACGGTATTTGCAGGGGTACTTGTGGATATTCTTTCACCGTCCAGTGGTATTGTAAACCAGTTTCTGGGCTTATTTGGAATAGAACCGGTATTTTTCCTTGGAAGTAACCGGTATTTTCAGCAGACCATTGTCTGGACTGATGTGTTAAAAAATTTTGGATTCAATACGATTGTCTATCTGGCAGCCATTACAGGAATTGACACCAGCCTTTATGAGGCGGCTACGATGGATGGGGCTAATCGTTTTCAAAGGATCCGGCATATCACACTTCCGGGAATGCGGATGATTATTGTTCTTATGATGGTACTGGCTCTCGGAAATGTACTGAATGCAGGATTTGATCAGGTACAGAACCTTTTGAATCCTCAGGTTTATGAATCAGGTGATATCATTGATACCTTTATCTATAGGATTGGTATGCTGGATGCCCAGTATGGACCGGCAACAGCTATGGGGCTGTTTAAGTCTATTGTATCCTGTATCTTCATTTCTGTTTCATATTTTATTGCTTATAAATTTTTTGACTACCAGATATTTTAGGAGAGAACAAAAATGGATGAACGAAAAAAATGGAGTAAACTTTCCTCAGGTGCAAAAGTGTTTTACCTTATAAACGGATTGGTTTTAGTTCTGCTGGCAGCAATCTGTATTCTTCCAGTATGGAATGTATTAGTGATTTCATTAAGTAATAATGATGCTGTACGGACAGGAAAAGTGACTTTCTGGCCGGTGGATTTTAACTTAAGTTCCTATCAGTATGTGGCAGAGAGAGCAAGCTTCTGGAGAGCAATGGGGGTGACGATTCTACGGTGTGTTCTGGGAGTAAGCATGAATGTTTTTATGTGTATTATTGTGGCTTATCCCCTGTCAAAACCCAAAGGAAGATTTCATGGAAGAACCTTATATGTGTGGTTTTTCTTCCTTACCATGCTGATCAACGGAGGGCTGATCCCGTCTTTTATGACAATTAAATCGTTCCATTTATTAGGAAGCATCTGGGCACTGGTTCTTCCGGGAGCAGTTCCTGTATTTAATGTGGTGATGATGATTAATTTCTTCCGGGTAGTTCCGCTGGAACTGGAAGAAGCAGCTGTAGTGGATGGAGCCAGTCAATGGCAGATCATGAGCAGGATTTTTGTGCCGGTTTCCAAGCCATCCATAGCGACGATTCTGCTTTTTTCACTGGTTGGTCACTGGAATTCCTGGTTTGACGGAATCATTTATATGAATAAGCCGGAACAGTATCCATTGCAAAGCTATTTAAAAACGATTATCATAGATGCAAGTACGTTGACATCTGCCAATGTAGACTGGCAGGTAATGGCTTCTATCTCAGAGCGTACGGTGAAATGTGCACAGATTTTTGTATCTATGATTCCAATCATGCTGATCTATCCATTCCTGCAGAAATATTTTGTAAAAGGAATGGTTATGGGTTCCGTTAAGGGATAATCAGGAAAGAAAAGCAGACAGAACGGGGAGAGAGCGATGAAAAAATTTGGAAAACTGACCATTATGAAAAAAATATATCTGGCGATTTTTTTCCTCTGTGCTGTCTTTTTTTCTGTTACTTTAGTTGGGAGCACTTACAGCAGAAAGCAACTGGAGAAAGAAGTCATTCGGAACAATAATTCCAAAAATGAATTCTGGGTAGAACAGTGGAATACACAGATCAATGCTCTTTCCATGGAAGAAAGCAACATTCTGAATGACGAAGCTTTGCAGGATATCAGCGTCCGGTGGGATATTATGAACCGCTATGATCGGATCCATATGGCAGAGGATCTTTCGGACCGTCTGATTCAGTTGAAGCTTCTGCACAGCATAATTGAGGATGCCAGAGTTTGTTTCCTAAAACGCAATATGGAGGTCAGCGCCAACCATCGACTGGATACGAATGCGGATGTGGATCTGGAAGATTTCAAAGATCGTGTGTCAGTGAAAGACGGCAACATCTATCTTACCTATTATTTTCCGAAGCTGCGATATTCAGAAAATAAAGATTCAGTCAGTTATATTGTTCAGGCAGAGCTTGGAAGGGATAAACTGGAACGCTATCTGGATGAACGGATTTCTGAAGAAGACAAGTTGTATCTTCTGAGTGAAAAGGGGGAGATACTGGCAGAGTCAGGGCAGGACGGGGAGAAAGAAGAGGAACTGCGGAAGCAGATTTTACTGTCAGTGAAAAAAGGAGAGAAAAAAAGCTTTCATACAGGAAAGAATGTCTATGTGTCCATGCTGTACAGTGAAATTTCTCACTGCTATCTGGTATATGAGTATCCAAGGCTGAAAGTTGACGAGTCATTGCGCTTTTTTGTGATCTTTCATGGAATTATCATTGTGGTAACCTGCAGTCTGTTCGTGATATTTATGCTGGCAGCCTACCGGGTGCTGCAAAAGCCGATTACCCGAATTATGGGAGCCTTGGAAAATAATCGTGAAGGTTTTTACATCAATGAAAAAGAAACGGATGAATTTACTTGTATTTACAGCAGCTACAATCAAATGATTTCAGAAATGAACAGCCTTATACGTCAGAAAGTGGATATGGAATATGAACTGAAGATGGCACAGCTCAGACAGCTGCAGTATCAGATTCAGCCTCATTTTCTTTACAATAGTATTTTTACGATCTTCCGGATGGCAACACTGGATGAAAATGAAGAAATTGCGGAGTATTCCAAAAATCTTGGGCAGTATTATCAGTACATTACAAAGCTGAACGGAAGTACGGCCAGAATCAGGGAAGAACTGCAGTATCTGAAGAATTACCTGTATATTCAGGAGACCAGATTTGGAGATAGGATCCGTGTGGTTATGGATCCGATTGATGAGAAAGTCCTAAATCTGGAAATAACGCCGCTAGTTTTGCAGCCTTTGGTGGAAAATGCCTATCAGCACGGGATGAAAGAAATTCTGTCAGGCGGTCTTATCCATATATCAGCTGTCTATCAAAATGGAATATTTATCTTTACAGTAGAAGATAATGGAACTGGAATACCGGAGGAAGAACTGCTTAATCTCCGAGAAGAACTTCAGAAACCGATGAATAGTACAGAGGCAGTGCATGGTCTGGTGAATGTCTGTGTCCGCATAAAAAGAATTTATGGAGAAGAGAGTTCTTTGTATCTGGAAAATCGGCCGGAGGGTGGTACAAAGAGCGTTTTAAAAATCCGAATGGGGGAAGAAATTCATGTATAATCTGTTAGTTGTGGATGATGAACCGCTTATTCTGGAATCGCTTTGTCAGATGCTTCAAAAAAACAGGAAAGATCAGTTTTATATTTTTAAAGCTCAAAATGCGCAGGAGGCATTAGAACTATTGAAAGAGCGGCATATTGATGTGATGATGACAGACATTTGTATGCCAGGAATGGATGGGATACAGCTTCGTGATCTTGTACATAAACAATGGCCGGACTGTCAGAATATTTTTCTGACCGGGCAGGCAGATTTTATGTATGCTAAAGAAGCGGTTACGACAGAAACTCTTTTTTATATCCTGAAAACAGAAGGGGACGGAGCAATTTTAAATGCCATAGACGAAGCATTCAAAAGACTGGACAAGTTGTATGACAGAAAGGCGGAAATGCTGCGTCTTCGAAGAAATCTTCAGGAATCCATTCCTGTCTGGAAAAGAGAGGTTGTCAAGGATATCCTGCATGCGGAATATGGGCAGCAGGAAGAAATGCAGGAACTGTCAGAGAGGATCCAGATTCTGCATCCATCATTTTGCCTTGAGAAACCTTTTATGATACTGGAAGCTGACATGAAAAAGATTTCGGATGTCATGGAGAAGGATGCAGTCAGTATTCTTCTGGAAGAAACCATTCCGCAGAATTTCCAGAAACTGTCTGCTTTTCTGGATAGGGATTCTTTTGTCCTGTTTCTGCAGCGGGAAGAAAACAGCGTGCATCTGGTACGGGAGTTTATGGATATCGCCCTGAATCTCTGTGATAAAACCGGTTATCAGAAACCGGATATCTATATTTACGGTCAGCCGGTGACGGTTGCCAATAGTTCAGAAGCATATCAGTGTATTCTTTACCGGAAGCTGGAAACAGAGGGAGGGGAAGAAATCTGTATCTGTGAACCGGAAGAAAAAAAAGAAAAATGGCAGAAAGATTCCACATCTATGCAGAAAATAATCGACAGGGAAAAAATGGATGATTATCTGGTCCATATGGAAAAAGAAGCTTATGATACGTTTCTGGACAGATGTTTTTTTAGTGTGGAAAATAAAGAGACATTTTATCAGATCTGTACCTATATGGAAGCGGCTTCTGCACTGATGAAAGCAATCTGTCTGTATGTTCCGGATATTTCTGGGATGGATGGGAATACATGGAAAAAACTGGCGAATTATCAGTATCATACAGATTTTAAAGAAGCATGGTATTATCTGAAAAGAATTTCAAGTGCTTATTTCTCAGAGAGAGAAAATGCGAGGATGAGTCTGAAAGAAAGTATGGTGCAGAAAGTAAACCAATATGTGGAAGGACATCTGGCGCAGGATGTTTCTCTGGTAAGTATCGGAGATCTTCTGGGTCTGAGTCCTGCTTATGTATCAAAATTGTACCGGGAAACGGCTGGCGTTTCTCTGAATAAATATATTGTTGGAAAAAGAATCAGTTTTGCCAAGAAACTTCTGGCAGATGAAAATTTAAAGATGCAGAGCATTGCGGAACAGACAGGACTTCGCAGTGCGTCTTATTTTACCCATTATTTTAAGAAATATACAGGCTATACCCCTCAGGAATATCGAAAAGACTGTTTGGGTCATGGAGATAAAAACACAAAATCTGTTTTCTAACTGGGATGATACGGAAACAGGAAATTGGTAAAAAAGTCATTCTTTGCGTGGCACTTATTTCTGTGGTATGGTAAACTATAGGTATCTTCAGAAATTTTTGAGGAGACTATGAATTGCCATAGAGTGAAAAACAGGAGAGTAGACAACATGGTAAAAATCGATCTGATTACCGGTTTTCTGGGAGCCGGAAAGACGACATTTATCCGGAACTATGCGGAATATCTCATGGGAAAAGGAGAAAATATCGGGATTCTGGAAAATGATTTCGGTGCAGTTAATGTGGATATGATGCTTCTGCAGGATCTGGAAGGGGAGCATTGTGAACTGGAGATGGTTTCCGGGGGCTGTGATAAGGACTGCCACCGGAGACGTTTCAAGACGAAGCTTATTGCTATGGGCATGTGCGGTTACGACCGGGTGCTGGTGGAGCCCTCCGGTGTGTTTGATGTGGATGAATTTTTCGATGCGTTAAGGGAAGAGCCGCTGGACCGCTGGTACCAGGTAGGAAGCGTTCTTACCGTTGTGGATGCACATCTTTCTCCGGAACTTTCCGAAGAAGCAGATTATATTCTGGCTTCCGAGGTGGCAAATGCGGGAAAAATCCTCTTAAGTAAGACGGAAGATGCATCCCCGGAGGAGATCGCGGATACGAAGGTTCACTTAAACCGGGCACTGGAAGGCGTTCAGTGTAGCCGGAGACTGGATCCGGAGAAGGATATTTTCGGGAAAAAGTGGGAAGACCTGACCGATGAAGAATGGAAGGTTATTTCCGAAAGTGGTTTTCATGCAGAGAGTTGGAGAAAGCTGGATCTGAGTGAGGAGGAAGTCTTTCAGTCTCTTTATTTTATGGATCAGAAGACAGAGGTGGAGCGGGCGAAGACGATCGCAGAAAATCTTCTGAAGGATCCTTCCTGCGGAAAAGTCCACCGGGTCAAGGGCTTTCTTATGGATGAAAACGGACAATGGCTGGAACTCAATGCCACCGCCCGGGAGCTGACGGTAAAACCGGTGGCTGCCGGACAGGATGTGATCATCGTCATCGGTGAAAAGCTGGACAAAGAGAAGATCAGTTCTTTTTTTGAAAATGCGGTTGTTGTGCATAAAAATTCATGATAGACTATGGATGTTTGGTAATTGTGCAGGAACCGCTATCCCTTTGAAGGTACTGGACAGTTACGATGGTTGTGGGTTTTCGGAAGCTGCAGAGCAGCCAGGTAATCCGCAGGCAGGAAGATAAGTAAAGGAGAATGATTATGCCAGTATTTGATTTCAGCAATGCATCAACAGAAAAAACAGAAGATTCCGTTTGTACATATACTACTTTTGTTTCCAACGAGAACACGACTTCACCGGAGCAGCCCATTCTTGTACTTTCCAATGACACAAGACAGTGGAAACACCATTCCTGTGGTGTTTTTTCCAATCCGGAGAAAAAGACCGCTTTTGAATTTCAGGAAGAAGACGGCGTTATGAGCGCAGATATCCGGAAGGTGGATGCCCGTTTTGTAAGCCTGATCCGCTGGCTGGGAGACAATCACATCCATGTACGCCTTTCTGGTCAGAATACTCCGGAGGGCTATGCAGTCTATAAGATCAGGGAAACAGCCTTCGGAGGCGGAACCAAACTTTCAGCCGAAGACGGTTTCCTGCAGTTTATGATAGAAAGACTTCTCTCCAGTAATGCACCGGAAGAGGAAACCGAGGATGAGGATCAGGACGAGACCGGCGATGAGATGAAGCTTACCAGTATCCAGAGCATCACGGATTTTATGACTTGTGCAGGAAGAACCCTTCCCGATAACATCCGGCTCTGGGCCAGAAGAAACCTGGCAGTCGCCCGTTCCCATGAGGTTTCTCCGGAGGAACGCCGTCATGCACAGAGAGCCCTTTCCATCATGATGAACGTGCAGTGGAAGAATAATTATTTTGAGGCCATTGATCCCGTGGAGGCACGCCGGATCCTGGATGAAGAGCTTTACGGCATGGAGAAGGTAAAACAGAGGATCATCGAGACCATCATCCAGATCAACCGGACACATACCCTTCCGGCGTATGGCCTGCTTCTGGTTGGCCCGGCAGGAACCGGTAAATCCCAGATCGCCTACGCGGTGGCGCGGATCCTCCGGCTGCCCTGGACGACTCTCGATATGAGCTCTATCAACGATCCGGAGCAGCTCACCGGAAGCTCCCGCATTTATGCAAATGCAAAACCGGGTATCATCATGGAGGCTTTTTCCGCAGCAGGAGAGTCCAACCTGGTCTTTATCATCAATGAACTGGATAAAGCTGCTTCCGGAAAAGGAAACGGAAATCCGGCAGATGTGCTTTTGACGCTTCTCGATAACCTGGGCTTCACGGACAACTACATGGAGTGTATGATCCCGACGGTCGGCGTTTATCCCATTGCCACGGCCAATGAGAAGGATCAGATCAGCGCACCGCTGATGTCCCGTTTTGCAGTGATTGACATTCCGGATTATACGGATGAGGAGAAGAAGGTTATTTTCTCAAGATTCGCCCTTCCCAAGGTATTGAAACGGATGAGCCTTAAGGAAAATGAGTGTCAGGTAGCACCGGATGGACTGGATGCGGTCATTGAAAAGTACAGAGATACCACAGGAATCCGTGATCTGGAGCAGGCGGCAGAGCATCTCGCAGCGAATGCCCTGTATCAGATCGAGGTGGATCACGTTTCCGAAGTCGTCTTCCATGCGGATATGGTAAAAAATCTTCTGGGGTAAACGGGTAGATAAAAAATGAAAGCAGGGGCGGTTTTGAAAAAGAAAAAGTTGTTATGGAAATTGTTTGTATCCACACTTTATATCAGTGCTTTTACCTTTGGCGGCGGCTATGTCATCGTGACACTGATGAAAAAGAAATTTGTGGATGATTATCACTGGATCGAAGAGCCGGAGATGCTCGACCTGATCGCAATCGCACAGTCTTCACCGGGGGCGATCGCCGTGAACGGGGCCATTGTGGTTGGTTACAAGCTGGCGGGGCTTGTCGGTGCGATGACAGCAATCGCAGGGACTGTTTTGCCGCCGTTTCTGATCCTTTCTGTCCTGTCTGTTTTTTACAGCGTCTTTCAGAGTAATTTCTTTGTGAGTCAGATGCTGAACGGTATGCAGGCCGGAGTGGGAGCTGTGATTGCTTCTGTGGTTTTTGATATGGGAAGCGGGATCGTAAAAGAAAAAGACCCTTTTTCCCTGGTGATCATGGCAGGCGCGTTTCTGGCAGCCTGTGTCTTTGAAGTCAATGTGATCTATGTGGTCATCGCAAGCGGACTAATCGGTGCATTGCGAACCTGGATCCGTGGAAGGAGGAAAAAGGCATGATTTATCTGCAGCTGTTTATCAGCTTTCTTCAGATCGGAATGTTCAGCTTCGGCGGCGGGTATGCGGCCATGCCTCTGATCCAGGGGCAGGTGGTGACGCTTCATCAGTGGCTTTCCATGGAGGAATTTACAGATCTTATCACGATCTCTCAGATGACTCCTGGTCCCATTGCCGTGAACTCGGCTACCTTTGTGGGCATCAAGATTGCCGGGATCCCTGGGGCGATCGTGGCGACATTTGGCTGTATTCTTCCATCCTGTGTGATCGTTACTCTGTTGGCAAAGCTGTATCTGAAATACCGGAACATGGGAATGCTCCAGGGGATCCTGGGTTCTTTAAGACCGGCAGTGGTAGCTATGATCGCTTCCGCAGGAATTGCCATTCTGATCACGGCTTTCTGGGGAGGACGGGCTTCTGTTTCCCTTCCAGATACGAACTGGAGCCTGGTGGTGATTTTTGTGATCTCCATGGTACTTCTCCAGAAATTTAAGAAAAATCCGATTTTCGTCATGGTGCTGGCAGGCGTTCTGAAAACCGTTTGGGCCTGCATGGAAAAGATGCTATGATCTGCCGGATGGCTCTGCTGATCCCGCAGATCAAGAACCGGGCGCTTCTGACTGCAGCAGCGGCGTCTCTGGTTCAGCGGACAGCAGACCAGATGAAAAGATTTCGGAAAAGAAAAAGGACCGTCGCAGAAAACGGTCCTTTTTCTTATTGCCAGGTCAAAATAGCTTTAGCGTTGTGTGAAAAAACTCCCGTGATATAATAAAGGCAGGTTCACCAACCGTGAAGGTGGAAAAGCTCTCTTTTTTTCTGCTTTGTGTATATTGGAATAGTATTTTAAAATGAACCATGGTAGAATAAAGCAAAGATAAAACGAAAATTTTTAAATAAAATTTTGAAAATTACCGAAGGAGCTCTCTGTAATGTTTATATTTTTATCCGTGTGTTCACTTTTAGTACCGTTATCTATGATTATATTGGGATATACGTGGAAAGAT
>OLQE01000419.1_pt1 | contig 35378 bp, 23 predicted proteins | sample 1643161 | NCBI WGS metagenome assembly OLQE01 (sample SAMEA3136650, study PRJEB25190) | human gut metagenome | reverse complement strand
TGTATCCTTCGATGCTTTCCTTAAGTACTGCTATCTGCTGTGGGAAGTTCTTTGCGATATCATCTTCCAGCCGGTAATGGTTGCTCACAAAATTCGCTTTCAGCAGCTTCAGCTTTGATACTTCCACATCCAGTGCCATTTTTTCCTTGATCGCCGGATTCCCTGTTGCCAGGGCTTTTACTTCCGCATAAGACAATGCCGTATCGTCCACATCCTCGCAGCTTCGTACCGGGGATTTGCTGGTCATGATCTGGGAAATGAATTTCTGCTTGCTTTCGATCAGCTGCCACATGTAACTGTCGAAGGTCCCTTCCGTCACATACCGATAGATATGCACTTTCTTGTTCCTATTGCCCTGACGGATGATACGCCCTTCCCTTTGTTCCAGATCAGAAGGCTTCCATCCCACGTCCAGATGATGCAGGGCAATCAGACGGTCCTGCACGTTGGTACCGGCACCCATTTTAGCGGTAGAACCCAGTAAAAAACGAACCTGTCCGGATTTTACTTTACTGAACAGCTCCGTTTTCTTCACTTCCGTGTTTGCATCATGAATAAAAGCAATCTCCGCTTCCGGCACTCCTTTTGCCATGAGTTTCTTTTTCAAATCGTCATAAACATTAAAGGTTCCATCCCCTTTCGGTGTGCTGAGGTCGCAAAAAATGAGCTGGGCTGACCGTTTTGATGCCGTCTCTTTCCAGATAGCAAAGCTCTTCTCCACACAGGCACAGATTTTACTATCCTCATCATCCGGAAGCAATGGATTTACAAGACGCTGGTCCAGTGCCAGCTTCCTTCCATCATTTGTCACTTTCAGCATATTGTCAACTGAGGAATCCACACCTCCGTCCCGTATCACCTCTGCACGTTCTCCAAGGCTCTCCACGATCTCTTTCTGATGTTCAGATGGTTTTAACACCACCGTTTCATATTCCGCTTCCGGCACCGGAAGTTCCAGCTGGTCTGCCGTCTTAATATCGGCAATCTCCTTGAACATGCTCATCAGTTCCGGGATATTGTAAAACCTGGCAAATCTGGATTTTGCCCGGTATCCGGTACCTTCCGGAGCCAGTTCGATACTGGTCACAACCTCACCAAAGGTGGAAGCCCAGGAATCAAAATGTCCCAGTCCCATCCGGTTCAGTTTGCCATACTGCAGGTAACGCTGCATGGTATAAAGTTCCGTCATGCTGTTGCTGACCGGTGTGCCTGTAGCGAATGTAATACCTTTCCCGCCGGTGATCTCATCCAGATACTGGCATTTGTTGAACATATCTGCCGATTTCTGTGCTTCATTCTGGGCAATGCCTGCCACATTCCTCATTTTTGTGTAAAGGAATGCATTTTTGTAATAATGGGCTTCATCCACATACAGACGGTCTACACCCAGTTCTTCAAACGTGACCACATCATCCTTTTTCTCTTTGTTCTCCAGCTTTTCCAGACGCCTCCGGAGACTCTTTTTGGTCTTTTCCAACTGTTTTACCGTAAAACGGCTGCCATCACTTTCCAGCTTTGCCTGCTGAATTCCTGCTTCCAGTTCTTCGATCTGCTCTTCGATGATCTTTTTCTGACGTTCTTCCGATAAGGGGATCCTCTCAAACTGGGAATGCCCGATGATCACTGCATCATAGCTGCCCATTGCGATTCTGGCACAGAACTTCTTGCGGTTTGCCGGTTCAAAATCTTTTTTCGTTGCCACAAGGATATTGGCTCCCGGATAGAGCTGTAAAAACTCTGCGCCCCACTGCTCCGTCAGGTGGTTGGGAACTACAAAAAGGCTTTTCTGGGCAATGCCAAGACGCTTGCTCTCCATAGCTGCAGCTACCATCTCATAGGTCTTTCCGCTTCCCACTACATGGGCAAGCAGGACATTATCCCCATAAAGCTGATGGGCAACGGCATTTTTCTGGTGCGGACGAAGCTCTATTTCCGGATTCATTCCCGGAAAGGTCAGATGGCTGCCATCGTATTCCCTGGGACGGATGGAATTGAAGCGTTCATTATATATATGACACAGTTTCTCCCTCCGTTCCTGGTCCCTGAAGATCCAGTCCTTAAATGCTTCCTTGATTGCATCCTGTTTCTGGGTTGCCAGCATGGTTTCTTTTTTATTCAACACACGGATTTCATTTCCCTCGGCATCCAGCTTTGTGTCATAGATCCGTACATCTTTTAAATTCAGGGTTTCTTCCAGAATCTTATAGGCATTGATCCTGCTGGTGCCATACGTTGCTGTGGTCAGCACATTCCGGTCACTGTCCGCATTTTTACCGCTGATATTCCATGCACCGCTGGCTTCCGAATACCGGATATCAATTACCCTTCCGACCAGATAACCCGGGGTATCAAATAGTTCTTCCATAAAATCCCTGTATATTTCCGGGGCGATCCATGTGGCACCGATCCGGACTTCAATCTCTGATGCATCCAGGTCTACCGGCTGCACCTGCTTAAGGGCATTTACATTGCTGGTAAATTCCTGGTGGTTTTCTGCAAAGATTTTTGCCGTTTTCAGTTTCTCCCGGACATTACCAGATAGATATTCATCTGCAGTCTCCCACTGTCCATTGACCGGATCCCGAAAGATTACTCCTGTCAGTTCTTCTGCAACTTTCTCTTCCGTCTTACCTGTCAGCCCTGCCATATAAGGAAGATCAACCCTTGCTTTTTCATTCAGGGAAATCGTCAGGGCTTCCGCCGCAGTTTCCACACTGGTCACAGCCACTGCTTTCTTGATCGTCCGCTTGGTAAACATATCCGCTTTCCGTTTCAATGTACCATCTTCATTGAGATCCTCCAACGAACAAAGCAGGCAATAAGAAGAGTCATCGGAGAATGCCCGTTTGTTTGCATTGCTTCCGATGACTCCATATTTTTCCGTGTAGGAATCATAGACCTGATTCAGTTTGACCTGAAGCTCCCGTATCGCCTCATCCGTTGCATTTTCCTCCATCTGCAGGGCGATCAACTCCCGGACCACCTCACGGATCTCCACCATACCCTTTACACGTTCCGCCGTAGCTGCAGGCAGCTTCACCGGATTCATCAGGGAATTTATCCGGTAATAGATCTGGTCATCCACCACGGTAAAACTGTAGTTCCGGACAGACGGATCTGCCGGAATGCTCTCCATGATCTCATCCAGTTCTGTTTCTGCCGTTACTGTAGGAACCATCGTTCCATGGATTTTTGCAACAGCATCTTCCAGCTGTTCTGTCAGGTCTGCCCCTTCAAGCGGAAGGCAGGCAGTCTCCATGCCATAAGGTCCGGACACCTCTGCCATCGTTCCAAGTACCATTTCCGGGTGGGTAATAAAATACTGGTTTATGGTGATCCCATTCTTATCCTCTCCAAGAGCAACCCATTCCGGCTCTTCCATGGAAATGCTCTCCCTCTTCTGGAAAAACAGAATGTCTGCACTGACTTCGGTTCCTGCATTCGCCTTAAAAGCATTGTTCGGAAGACGGATCGCACCGAGAAGTTCTGCCCTCTCTGCCAGATACTTCCTTACCTCCGGCGATGCTTTATCCATGGTTCCCTTGGTTGTGATCAGGGCAGCCACACCACCCGGTCGTAACTGGTCAATGGTCTTTGCAAGGAAATAATCATGGACCATAAAATGATACTTGTCATACTGGCGGTCATTCACTTTATAGGAACCAAAAGGAACATTCCCGATTGCCACATCAAAAAAGTCATTGGGATAATCGGTCTTTTCAAATCCTTTGATCTGGATATCAGCGTTCGGATAAAGCAGTTTTGCGATCCTGCCGCTGATGCTGTCCAGTTCCACTCCATAAAGCCGGGACTGCTGTAACTTATCCGGAAGCATTCCAAAAAAGTTTCCTACACCCATGGACGGTTCCAGAATGTTTCCCTTTTCAAATCCCAGATTCTGAAGCACCTGATACATGCTCTCAATGATAACAGGCTGTGTATAATGGGCATTCAACGTGGATTCCCTTGCCGCCGCATACTCCTCTTTGGTAAGCAGATCTTTCAGTTCCTGATACTCCTCACTCCAGGAGGCTTTGCTTTCATCAAAAGCATCCGGCAAGCCTCCCCAGCCAACATAGTTTGACAGAATTTCCTGCTCCTCTGGTGATGCATAACGGCTCTCTCTTTCACATTTTTTCAGAACCTGGATCGCCATCACATTGGCTCTGAATTTTTCTTTTGCTGTTCCGTAGCCCAGCTGGTCATCCGTGATATGAAAATTGACAGGCGGTATCTCAACAGACAATTCCCGTTCTCTTTGCCCATACTCATTCCAGACACGTTCCGATATTTGCCGGAAATAAACGGATTCATTTTCCATGATACTGTAGCTGACTTCCTGGAGTTCTTCCAGGTTCGCTGCATTTTCAATATCCTCATGATACTGAAAATAAAGGGCTTCCCGTTCCAGTACCATCTCCAGCCGTTCCAGTTCCGGTTCGGACATCCGCTCCCAGATATCATCTTTTTCCGTATGGATGGTAAACCCTTCCCCGTCATCATGGTATTCCACCGTATAATGCAGGATATCCTGCTCCCCACGTATCTCACAGGTAAAATCATACTCCGTCGTCCTGCTCACAGAGGAATACTGGCGGTTTACCAAGACCAGGTTCTGCACATCTTCTGCCCTTAATGGCTGTCCACTTTCTTCCAGTTTGTCTTCCACATTTTCTTCCGTATGAACTTCCTCATGAACTTCCTCAGTTTCTTCCGGAATCTCCTCCGTTTCCAGAGACTGCTTCACTTCCTCCATATCAGCAAGGCGCTGTGCTTCCTGCCGTTCTTCATACTTTTCCAGTTCTTCCGGTGACAAAAAATCATCCATCCGGATCAGCTGTCTCGTCCTGGAAGCTGCCTGTTTCCACTTGACAACTGTTCTCAGGCTCGGGTTGGAAATCTGCCCTTTGCTCAAACGGATTCCTTTTGCGTCATGCCACTCATCGGAAAGGTCGCTTCCCTGGATGCCCGGCGTACATCCTCCGTCTCCGTACTCATGTTTTAAAAAGTCAGCTGCTTCTTTCTCATCATGGTGTTCCATGAAAAACTCATAGATACGGTTTCTTCCGCCAGCTACATTTCCACCTCTCCGTAAAACAGAATCAATCTCATCCTGCGTAATAAAAGCAATTTCCGGCGGTGTGACGGTTTCTTCCTGCCGGCTCCAATCGAGCGTCCTTCCAAGGTCATAGACCCTCTGCTTGTATATCGGATTATTCCGGATCTGGTACCTCATAAAGTTTTCCGGATGGCGTTCCATATCCCGTTCCAGTTCCACAAGCATCTGGTAATACTCCCTTGTCTGTTCCGGATCATCCAAACCTGCCCGGAACCTTTCGCTCGTTTCTGTATGGCTGTATATTCCCCTGATAGCCCCGGTATCCCGGAAGTGGAGTGCCAGCAGGCTGGAAAGCTCATCACATTCCACTTTGATCGAATTTTGCATAATCACATTGGAGACATACGTCCCCGCATCATACATATCCTGAATGCGGTTTGCCGCTTCTTCCCAGGTAAGCATACGGTCATAACCTCGTCTTGCGGATTCCCCTCGTCGGAAACGCATCCCGTCCCGGTCATACCAGATACTGAATTTCTGACCGGAAAACTCAAACCCTTTCCCGCCGGTACCATATTCCTGAATGAGAAAACTTCTCAGCTCCTCATGGTCAATTCCCTCTACAAGTTTTGCAGTGATATGAAATAACGTATTCTTACGACCGCTTCCGGTACGAAGCACATCATCCACGATCTCATCCGAAACAAAAAAAGCGGCTGGCTGTGTGAGTGCAGCTGCCGCTTTCCTGATCTCTCCAAACTGTTCTTCCTCTGTGGGGAACAGGCTTAATTGTATATAATCTCCTGAACCACCATCTCCTCTGCCTGTGCCCGGATCCGGTTCATGTGACGGGTCCATGCCATGCTGTCGGCTGATTTCTCTGGTGCCGGGTCTTTCTCCAGAAGCTGCATGGTCAGGTCTTCCACTTTCTGTCTGGCTTCGCTGTCCACTTCCATCAGATGGCTGTCCAGCCTGTTCTGCAGTGCCAGTATGCTGAATCTGGCTTTCTTGTGGTTCCTCAGATATTCCTTCCGCATCATCCCGTATTTCCCAATGGTTCCCCTGGTCTCCTCCAGTTTGATATCCGGGACCAGATAATCCCCGTTCCTGCTGTAAGTGATCTCTCTCATGCTCTGTTTCCTCCTTGTTTTCTTCTATCTCTGGTTCTGTTGTAATTTCTTCACTTTCACGAATTAACGTGTTAAATTCATTATAGACCACTTCCGATTCTTTTGCAACCGTTTTCCTTTCATTTTCCAGATCCATAAGGACATAACGTCCAAGCTGCATCAGAATCGGTCGGCAGATCTCATTGACTGCTGTGCCAAGGTGTCCAAGCACACGGAGGTCATTAAAATCCGTGATATGCCGCAGGCTGTCCGCAGACAGGTACGCTTCCGTATCCATCCCGCACCGCTTTAAAAGGACATACCATACACTGTCCGTCATAAGGTCCCTAAACTCCACTTCCTGGTTCTGCTCATCCAGTTCTTCCAGAAATGTCCCCTGCACATCCTGTTTCAGTTCATCAAACGCATCCGGAAGCCACTCCCGTACACTTTCCTGTGCTGCCTGATACAGGGTTCCGGCAAGCCCGCCATCTCCTTCGTCCAATCCATACGCTCTCTGCAGATAATCTGCCGCAAAGGAACGGTCATCCTGTGGCAGCACCCACAAAGCCGGGTCTTTCCCCAGATTCCTCACCTTATAAGTATCCGAAATATCAAATACATACCGCAGGCGGTTCTTCGGGCCGGATGTATAATCAATTAGGGCAATTCCTTTTGACCCTTTCTTGATCCATCGGTACATCCGCTTATTCCATACCTCCATGGATGCCACTGCGGTTGCTTCCGGTCTCTGGGCAAAGATTAGAAGCTGTTCATCAAAGGTGTATTTATATAACCGGGATGCGGTATCCAGGAAACGCATCCATTCTTCCGGCTTTGCTGCAATGTCCTTTGCGACTTCTTCCGTCAGCTGTTCCATGGCATATAATTTATTTGCCATACCCATTCATCCTCCTCTCATTCTATCGTCATTTCCCGTTTTTTCTTCACACCGGATGTTTTCTGACCGGATGCGATCTTTTTCCGGTTTTCCTCCAGTGATTCCTTGATTGATTTTTTATGTGGTTTTTCATATCCGTAATTCTCTGCTTCCTTTTCTGCTACTTTCAGATTGATATCATTCAGATCCACAGAGTATTGAACCTGCTCCATAGGAAGGATCTTTTTTTCCCGGAAAGAAAAATAAGACTGGCCATTTCCAAGAATCACATGGTCAATCACAGGGATTCCTGCCAGCATACAAATCTGCTGCATTCTCCCTGTAAGTGCAATATCATCCTTCGATGGGTTCAGGCTGCCACTTGGATGGTTGTGGAACAGAAGGATGGAAGCGGCATTCGACAAGAACGCCGCCTTTAATACTTCCCTCGGATGCACCAGTGACTGGTTCAGTGTCCCCATACTGATGATGGTCATGTTAATGGGAACATTATCACTCCGAAGATGAACCACTCCCACCACTTCCCGGTCGTAGTCCTTAAAGGTATCTCCCAATACCCGGATCGCATCTTCCGGAGTCGAAATCTCTTCCTCACTCAGGATCGGAGCTTCTTTAACAAGACGAACCGATACCTGATCAATTCCGTATTTTCTTCTCACTTTCCGATGCTCCTCTCTTTAAGGGGATTTGAAGAATAAACTCCTGGTCTTTTTGTGACTCCAGGCATTTCCGGAGATGTCCGGATAACCTTTTTCTTTCTTCCTCTTTCATTTTTCTGCTCATTCCCCTTCTCCCTCCACAACCTCTTCCATAACATCTGCAATACGTCCAAGTTCCGTTACAAGGGAAGGAAACTCATAACTGTTCCTGGCTTTTCCAATCTGATCCAGTAAAAATTCCGGTACATTGTTGATTGCCTCCGCTATCAATGCTTTTACCCTTAAATCCTGAAGAGTCAGAAGTTCTTTGAGTCCAAATTCTTCACCAAAAACCCTCTGATACCTTCTCATATCATCCAAAAGATATTCTGGCTTCAAGTCTCTTTCAAATGATTCTCTTTTTTCATCTCCGAATAAGCACCATCCTGACATATACATTCTCCTTTCAACAAAACGGGAACCGTAGCCACAGTTCCCGCCCCAAAATATTTTCTTACATTACCATAGCCGTATCTCTCGTTTTACCCTGTGGCTTTCCCAGGACATTCCCGGCTTTCACCTCTTCCTTCGCCTTTTCCAGCTTTCCATGAAGACCGGTTTTCTCTGCATGCTTTTCTGCCGCAGCCGCTTTTTCTTTATCCAGACGTGCTTCCCGTTTCTCCGCATTTTCCATCACGGCTGTTCTGCCATCACAGAACTGTACTTTATCCGAAAGAATATCTTCCAGTGCAACTTCTGTTGCATTGACTTCTTTTACCATGGTATTCAGGGCTTTCGCATCGAAATCCCCATTATCCGGCAACAAAAGTGTTTCATGAATGGAGGAAGGCAGAATATAAAAATCGCCCTTCATAAACTCCCCGATCTGTTTACGGATATCCTCATGCAGGATCAGGGACGCCGCATTCATTTTCGCTTCATTTGTCAGGCAAAACATGGGCATGAAAAATTCCTCTGCCTTTCTGTCTCCGTTCAACAGATTCTGGGGTCTTTCTCCTAAAATTGAAGACTCCATTAGATCATTCATTGCGTATAAAGCCGGTCCACGGTTCTTATCTGATGCCATCGCATCCTGATGGAGCGTCTGTACATCAATCTTCCATGCCTCTAAAAGTGCTTTGGTCACGGAAACCGAAGCAATGCCGTCTTCATTTTCCGACAGGTTGACCGTGTAATAAGCAGCGAAATCCCCATGCATGGTCACAGCCTTATCTTCCAGCCATTCCCCGTTCTTTTCCGGGTCGCACATCCTAATCTGCAGCTTATCTTTGACATTCCCATAATCCATCATGCCATTTACATCGACTGACAAATCCGTATCCATATTTTCAATCCAGAGATCTGCCACATCCCCTACACAGGCATCCGGATTTTTCCCATTCCGGTATTCCTGATAGAAGGAGTCCAGATAAATATTCGGTGTGATATTGGTGTCTTTTGTGGGAATAACCATCGCCGTCAAGGTCAGCCCGTTTTTCTTTACCACTTCCTGCAGATAGATGTTGGCATCCGCATATTTTTCCGGAAGATAGTCCCTCACATTGTCTTTTACATATTCAAAAAAATCTTTTCTGTTCATCATACGCAATTACCCCCTTCTGATCATGTGCTGGTTCATTCTCTTTTTGTTGACTGCCTGCTCTGCTTTTTTCTGGTATGCCATCATTCTCTTGAATGATCTCTCCTGCATTTCTCTCCCAGCCTGCAATGTGTTCATTGTTTTCTTCATATTCTTTACCTGTCCTTTCCTGATTTTTGCTATGATAAAAGGGAGCCCCAAATTAAGGCTCCCTGCACATATAAGGTTACTATTTTCTTTTTCTCTTTCTTCTGGCTGCCAGAAGTCCGGCAATGCCGCTTACAGATACTGCCAGCAGTACCACCGGAAGCCAGAGATTTGTCTCATCCCCGGTCTTCGGGTTACCGGCTGAAGGTGTTCCTGGTGTGCCTTCCGTTGTCTGTGGAACTTCCGGCTTGTCATTTGTCAGGTCAAAAGTCACTTCCACAATCGGTGTACTGTCATCTTTGTAGGCAAATACCACCTCATGCTCAGTCTTATCCAGTGTATATCCATCCAGTGTCTTGGTTTCCACCAGATAATATTTCTTCTCACCGGCAAATTTACCGTCTTTGTAATCAGCGATCTCATAAAGGCTGCTCTCCGCATGACCGGCAGCATCCGTCTTTAAGGTCTCCAGCACCTTTCCCTTGCTGTCACGGAGTTCAAATTCCACTCCTTTTAACGGCTCTCCGGTTTCCTTATCTGTTTTATTCAGGATTACTTTCCCTTTTGCGGTATCATCCTTCATTACAACGGTCTGGATCTCACCGGTATCTTTCACTTCAAAGGAGACATCGGCTGTCAGGATAAATCCTTTCGGTGCCTGTTCTTCCCTGAGTGTGTATCTGCCAATCGGCAGCTTCTCCACATAATGCGGATCCTCTGCGGAAGTCCAGCTTTCCACTACCTGGTCATTTTCATCCAGGATCGTCAGCTTCGCACCCGGGATCTCCTGGTCTCCGCTGATATCCGTTTTGCTGATCTGCACCTTTGTCACATCGTCCTTCATCTCATGCTTCTGGATCTCTGCAGTATTCTCGATGGTAAATTCGATGCTTTCTGCTGTAACATATCCATCTGCAGGTTTGGTTTCTGTCATGGTGTAGGTCTTGCCGACTACCAGTTCTTTGATCACATGGGCTTCTTCTGTGGATACCCATTCATCCACAACATTTCCGTCCTCATCGGTCACTTTCAGGTGGGCACCGGGAAGTTCATCCCCTGTTGTCAGGTCGGATTTTGTCAGCTCCACGGTTGTTGACTCATTTTCAAAGGTAAAATCATAACTTACCTCTGCCTGGTCCGCACCGGCATATTCAAAGGTGAAATCCTGTTCCTCATTGGTGGTCACAAAACCATCCGGAGCATACAGCTCTTTCACATAATAGTTTCCGTCTACCGGCAGGTCTGCCGTAAAGATGATCTGACCGTTTTCATCCGTGGTCTTAAGTTCAATGAGCGTATCTGCTTCCATCAGGACATCACCGCCGGCATTTTTGATATCTTCCCTTGTAAACAATCCGAAGATACCGCCTGCCAGTACACGCTCCGTGTCTTTTTCCTTTTTCAGGACGGTCACTTTGACTTTCTGGCGGTTATTCTGCCATGCTTCATCATACGTTACCACCGGGGTATCCTGGTCACGGTAACTTAAATCCACAAACTTAGGTTCTCCATCCAGTACATAACCATGGGCAGTTTCTGCCTCTTTCACATAGTATTTTCCAACCGGGAGATCCCCAAGCTGTGCAATACCATTGGTATCTGTGGTAATGGTTCCTACCAGTTCATCTGCTTTGAAGTAGTCTTCGCTGACACCATCAGCCGCTTTGATATCTTCTGCAGCATAAACGTTAAAGGTAACTTCGGTAAGGCTTCCGGTGATATACTCAAACAAATGCTCCACAGTGCCTTTTGCGTTATCCAGAAGCGTTACTTTATCCAGGAATTCACCCTTTTTGTTGATGATCAGAAGCCCGGTCGGCACTTCATCCTTCATTTCAACCTTCTGGACGTCGCTGTTATCCTCTACTGTAAATGTGATATCCGTTGCTTTCAGGTAGCCATACGGGGCAAATTCTTCCCGGAGTGTGTAAGTCTCACCTGCCACCAGACGTTTGATCACATGCGGGGCATCTTTAACGGAAGTCCATTCATCCACAATATTTCCATCTTTATCCAGCACTTTCAGGCTTGCACCATCCAGTTCTGTTCCTGTGGTAATATCAGATTTTGTGATCTCCACTGTGGTCGGCTGGTTTTTCTTTACCGCTTTCAAAACAACTGTTTCCACATCCTGTCCCTGATAGGAAGCATCAAAGGATAAGACTTCATTGGAGGAAACGAATCCTGCCGGGGCTTTCAGCTCTTTCACATAGTAGCTTCCAAGCGGAAGATCCAGTGTGCAGCCTGCCAATCCCTTCTCATCCGAAGTCATCTCCTGAAGGAGGGTATCTGCCTCAACGATTACTTTTCCATCTGCGGTAATATCTTCTTTGTTGTAGATACCAAATACGGCACCAGCTACAACAGCACCATTTTCCGCATCCTGTTTTTCAACCGTAATCGCTACTTTCTGTCTTTCATCACCGACGGTCACTTCCTGTTCTACCACTGGAGTATCCTGGTCTTCATAGACAAAGACAACTTCTGAATCTTCCGGATTTAAAACGAACCCTTCCGGGGCTGTTTTTTCTGCCACCCGGTAAGCTCCAAGCGGAAGGTTTTCAGCCACTGCCATTCCATCCTCACCGGTTGTGATCGTAGTCACCAGTGTATCCTTTGCATAGACTACAATCCGGTTTCCATCTGCATCCTTCTGGTAATCCGGGGAGTAAATATCCTCCGCCGCATACACTTCAAAGACGGCACCTTTCAGGAACTGCTCTTCATAAATGAAATCCTTATTAAATCCTGCAAGCATCTCACCTTTTTTGTAAACAGTCAGCTTTCCTTTGACCGGATGGTTTTCGTAATCTACTTCAATTACCACATCCCCGCTGACAGAATCCATCTGGTATGCAGTATTGGAATCCACTGCGATCTCCACGTAATTCTGGTTTAAAGTATAGCCGTCCGGGGCTGTCAATTCCTCGATCCGGTAATGTCCGATACTTAAATTGTTCGGAAGGATCAGGTAACCCTTGCTGTCCGTGAAGTAGGATTTGTGGGTAACAGTGATCGGGTAAGTCGTAACCTGTTCCACATATTTCTTATGGTCAAGGTCATAAATCTTAAATTCAGTACCTGCCGCCAGCACCGGTCTCTTTGTTTCATCGTCTTTCTTCACGATCTTTAACTTTGCTTTAAATTCATCATCCAGAAGGATCCGCCAGATCTGCGGTTCATCCGGATGGTTTTCGCTGATGGTAACAGTAAAGTCATCCACCGGCTTATAATTGTGCGGTGTTGTTGTTTCCTTCACAAGATAAGTACCATACGGAAGCGGGATGCTGCAGGCATAGCCTTTGGCATCAGTAAACATCTCTGTTTTCCCATCTGCGGTCAGCACTACCGGCTTGGCAGATGCAAAATCATAGCTGCCATCCGGATTCGTCTTTAAGCTGCTCTTTAAATAAGCAGTAAATCCGGCACCTTTCAACAGGTCTGCGTCTGTCTTTCCATTGTTCGCCGCTTTAATTACCTGGAACGGCTGTTTCATGACCTGTTCCGAAGATTCCGTACTCCGCTCCACAGTCTTTACAAGGTCTCCCTCATAACTGCATTCAAGGTCATACTCACCCTCATCGATCAGATAGCCAACCGGCGGTGTGATCTCTTTTACATAGTATTTTCCAAGGTACAGGTCTTCTACAGAAGCATCACCCTTTTTATCAACTGTCATGGTTGCTACCTGGCTTCCTGCTTTATAAAGGATGCCGGTTTTTCCATCCGGATGGATGATGTTTTCCCTTGCAAACACTCCGTAAACAGCACCTTCAAAGGCTGCATCCCCCTGTGTTTTCCTTCCGGTCTCTTTATCCTTCTTGACCAGATGGATCGTTGCATTGACACGTTCATTCTCAAACGTATGGGTAAATGCGACGGATGCCTGTTTATCGTTGGTGTACTGAAATCTGAAAGAGAATACATCCTCACTGTTTCGGAAGTAGTTTTCAGGTGCCTGCAGCTCTTTCACATAATAGCTGTGGTTGATCGGCAGGTCTGCCTGATATACAGCGTTTCCATCGTTTCCGGTTGTTGCTTTTTCAATCAGGGTATCTTTTCTTACCACAACATTCCCGGATACGTCAGCGATATCCTCCGCCGCATACAGCCCATAGATTCCTCCGGACAGCGGGTTCTTTGTGGTATCGTCCTGTTTCACCACAGATACGCTTGCTTTCTGGCGGTCATTGGCAAAGGTCACATTTCCTACTGCCACTTCCACGTTCTGCCCTGCATAGCTTAAGGTGACGGTTTGGGATTCCCCTTTGCACACATAATCTGCCGGGGCTTTCGTTTCTGTTACAACGTAAGTGCCAAGATGCAGGTTCTTAAGGGTTGCACTGCCATCCTCACCGGTGGTCAGCCCCTCTTTTACCAGGGCACCTTTCTGGAAGATGACCCTTCCATCTGCCGCTTTAATATCTGCTCCGGCATACACATTATAAACAGCACCTTTCAATCTCTGTTTTGTGTACTGGAACACCACACCGGAATCTGTGACAGAAGCACCAGTCAGCACTTCCCCTTCCTTATAAACAGTCAGGTCAGCAAACTGTTCCTTGTCAGTTACGTCCTTCTTTGTGGTTCCACCGATGATCAGGTTGATCCCATAGGCTTTGGTATCCAGCACATATCCGTTCGGTACGGAAATCTCTTTCAGGTACACGGTATTCTGTGTCTTTTCAATCGTGATACTGGATGCACCATTGGCATCGGTTGCAGGCATCTTTGCGATCAGGTTTTTTCCTGCTTCATCACTGTAAATGCCATAGACCGCACCGGCTACCTTCGCATTGCTTCCGGCATCCTTTTTCACGATCTCAATCTTTGCCATCTTGACCCATTCCACACTGAAATCCACGTACTTCTCATCTGTGACACCTTCTCCAAATACCAACGCCAAGTCCTGTGTGGATGACCCTGTGGTGATCTTATAAGCAGAATAATCCTTGGTAATGCTTCCTTTCATGGTCACAGACCAGGAACCGCTGACATCCTCTGCCTGTGTCAGAGGTGCGGAAAGATAAAACTTTGTACCACCAGATACTTCTACGCTTGCACCTGCCGCACTGGTCTTTCCGGTTGAAACGTTGTGGAATTTCACGCCGGACGGAAGTTTCATCGTAATGGTCTGAAGCACATCTGCCTTAAAGGTGATCTCTTCCGTTCTCTGGGAATTGCCGTCAATATAGGCTTTTACCTTCGCATTGGAAAATGACATTGCCACATCCGGGATCTCCGGCTGGCTCACACAGTAGTTATAGAGTTCCATGGCCAGTGACTTTCCGGTAGCGTTGGTGCCGGAAAAGGCATCACTGCTTCCATTTGCATACGCAGCTGCCAGATGGGTAATAATAAAACGCTTTCCGGTAGAGAAATCCGGATGCTTTTCAGCGAAAAATCCCTCATCCCCGCTGGCTTTTGTACCGTAATAGCAGACCTTAGCCAGTGTCTTTCCGTCACTGAGCTTTGTAATCGTATAAGTTCCATCCCCCGGTCCCGGCTTGGATGGCTGTACGCAATAAGCAGTTGCAGTAACATCACCAAACTTTACGGTATAAGGTGCGGTCAGGTAAGAACCCAGACCATAATCTGCATAATAGTAATATGCCCCTCTGGTTACACTGACGGAAGTCGTGGATCTGGCACTTGCAAACAGTGCCTGTGCCTGAAACTGTACCGTCTCGCCTTCTTCCAGGCTCAGCATATCAATTCCCTGTTCTTCGCCCTGTTCCAGCACATCAGATACGGAAAGCCCGGTCTCCGGGTCAACGGTTTCCTGCTCTTCGCTCTCTTCCAGTGCTGCATCCAGTTCCTCTTCCGGAAGGACTTCGGAGCTTTCTACTGTTTCAGTTTCCATTTCTGATTCAGCCTCTGTGACTAGTTCTGTGGCAACTTCCGTCTCCGTGGAAATTTCCGTTTCTGCAGTCTCACTCTCTTCTACAGATAACGTCTGCGAGTCTGCCTCCCCGTCATCTGCCGCTTCCTCTGTACCGCCGGAACCGGCATCTTCACCGCCTCCTTCTGAAGCAGCCTGCACTTCTGTTTCCACCTCTTTTACGATCAGGTTTCTGCTGATCTGGTACTTCGGATGTGCCTCATTAACCGGCTCAACATAATAGACGGCTTTATAACTGTCTGCGTGGTCTAAAGCAAAATCCTTCCCCTCTTCATTCTTAGCTTCCTCAAAAGTAACTTTTACTTTTTTGTCATCTTTGATCTCCAGCCCGGTAAAATCACAGGTGACATCAAATTCACTGCCAACGGTAATTTCATAATCTTTGGCTTTTACCACCTCATCTTCGTCCAGCAGGTCCTTGACCTCTTCATAAAGGGGCGGCTTTTCTTCCGCTTTTGATTCTGCCGCATAGGCTGTCATGGGCGATAACACCGTGGATAGCAGCGTCATCCCTGCCAGAAATCCGGATACGAGTCTCCTTAAGTTTCCTGTTTTTCTCATAGATCATGTCCTCTCTTTCATTTTTTATATGAAAACAGACAGCCTTCTGGCTGCCTGGTCCTCAACTATCGCTGGGGAAAATGCAGGTTAAACTGTGCTTTTCCCTCACTATCGACTACCATTTCTACAGTAGCTTCATAACTTTTCCCGGTTCTTTTCGATACCAGGTCTTTGTAATGAACTTTGCCTTTTTTCATGAATTTTTTTGCAGTTGTTTTGTCCATCTTTTTCCCCTGACTTGCAAGGAAATGGTCATCCTTCCACAAAGAAAAGCGGCATTCCTGCCCGGTACAGTAATAATTCTTCTTACCTTCCCGCACATCACTGCCGCAGACCGGGCATTTCCCGATCACTTCTCCCCTTGCTGTTCCCGGAAAACGGCTGCTCTCCTCCTCTGAAATCGAATGGTAACGGGAAATCAGCTCTCCCAGCATATCTGTAATTCCACTCAGGAAATGCTCTGCCTTCTCTGTCCCCTGTGCGATATGGTTTAATGCCATCTCCCACTCTGCTGTCATCTTCGGGGACTTAATCTCATCCGGAAGGACTGTGACCAGGACATTCCCCGCATCTGTCGGCACCAGATTCTTCTTTTCCCGTTTTACAAAACCGGACTGGATGAGTTTTTCAATGATCCCGGCTCTCGTTGCCGGTGTTCCCAGACCTTTCTTTTCCGTATCCTCTGTCAGATCTTCATTGCCTGCCCTCTCCATCGCCGCCAGAAGAGTATCTTCTGTATACTGGCGGGGAGGCTGGGTAAAGTTTTCTGAAACAGAAGTGCTGCAAGGACCGATATTCCTTCCAAGATAAAGATCAAACTCTGCTTCCTGCTCCGGTTCCCTGACACCAAGAAACTGTTTCATTTTCTTCTCTATCGCCTGGAACCCTTCCTTTTTTGTCTTCCTTGCATTGAAATAAAACGTATGGAAGTTGCAGGTCAGCTGGCATTTATGGGTCTCATAAATATAGGAATCTGCTGTTGCAGTGAGTACTCTGGCACTGATCAGATACAGGATGTTCCTCTCCCTTTCTTTCAGCTTCTGAAGGTCTGATTTCTCCACTTCCGAAGTGGGGATAATTGCATGATGGTCTGAAACCTTTTTGGAGTTCAGTACTTTGGAGACCTCCGGTTCATACGCAATCCCCTCTGCGAAAGGCATCCTGGATAACAGCACCTGAATGAGCTTTCTGGTACTGTCCCCCATCTCATCCGTCAGATACTGGCTGTCTGTCCTTGGATACGTCACCAGCTTCTTTTCATACATCTCCTGCACTGCGTCCAGCGTCTGCTGTGCCGTATAACCAAAGATCCGGTTGGCATCCCTCTGCAGCGATGTCAGGTCATACAGTTTCGGGGAGCGGACCGTCTTTGTCTGGATATCTTCTTTCTCCACCTGGCACATGCGTTCCTTACAATCCGAAGCCACCTTGTCTGCTTCCTCTTTCTTCTGGAAATGACCGGAAACAGCATCAAACTCCCCGAATGTTAAGTGGGCTACATAGTATTTTTCTTTTACAAATTCCTTCACCTTCTGGTTCCTGTCCACGATCATGGCAAGGGTCGGAGTCTGCACCCTGCCCACTTTCAGGTTCTGGTTATAAAGGACGGAAAAAAGACGGCTCGCATTGATCCCCACCAGCCAGTCTGCTTTTGCCCTGCATAAGGCTGACTGATAAAGGTCTTCATAACACGAACCGTCTTTCAACGATGCAAACCCTTCTTTAATTGCACGTTCTTCCATGGAAGAGATCCAGAGCCTTTTGACCGGCTTTTTGCATCCTGCCTGCTCATAGACCAGACGGAAGATCAGCTCCCCTTCCCTTCCGGCATCTGTGGCACAAATAACCTCATCCACTTCTTTGCTGTTCATCAGTTTCTTTAAAATCTGGAACTGCTTCTTTGTCCCGTCAAGGACTTTCCTTTTCCATTCTTCCGGTATAATCGGAAGGTCTTCATATCTCCATTTTTTGTAACGTTCATCATATTCCGATGCGTCACAAAATGCTACCAGATGCCCGACGCACCACGAAACCAGATATTCTGTTCCCTCCACATATCCGTCCTTCCGTTCTCTGGCTCCGACCACTTTTGCCAGAGCCATCGCAACAGACGGCTTTTCCGCAATCACTAACTTCATCTCACTCTTCCTTTCTGCTCTCCATTTCAATATCAGATTCGACTTCATTCCCCCAGACATCCCATCCGGGAGTCTTCTGCCTGGCAAACAGCTCAATGCGGGGAACATCCCCCATCAGCTGCACGATCCTCTCCCTTGCTTCCTGTGGCTTTTTGCTGTGTTCCTCGATGTGGGATACAATCACCTGATGGACTCCGGCAGACTGCCGTTTTGGTGAACCTCTGGTTGCCAGGATACAAAATTCAGCATTGCTCCTTGTCCAGTATCCCATCCCCCAGAACAGGCTGTCCGCTTTCTTATTCTGCTTGATCCAGACAAAAGCAATGGTCTTATATTGGAATCCCCATGCCTGCAGGACGGAAAGCCCTTCCAACAGGCACGGGACTGTCACCCATAAAAACAGGGCACAGTCTTTTTCTGCCAGCTCCGCCACAGGCAGCGCACGGATTTCATCAATCCCCATTGTGGGGTAATGGCTCTCTGCGCTCCGCCCTAATCCCTTTTTGGAATACACACGGTACTGCCACGGCGGGTCTGCATAAATAACCGGATATTTTTTCATCTGCATCAAAACACCCCATTACGATTCCTCCTCATCTTCCAGGACTTCCTCTGGATCCTCTTCATCCGGAAGTGTCTCTTCTTCCGCATCATCCGTCTCCGCAGGCTCTTCCGCTTCTTCGGTCTCATCGTCCTCGTATTCATCCTCATCATCGTATTCATGCTTCGGCTTATAGACCTTGAAGTAATATCCGGCACCTAATGCACCGGCAGCCACCAGACCGATTAAAAGATAGGAACCCACCGGGGATTTATCCTCCGGCATCTGCACTTCCTCTGTTTCCGTCTCTTCCTCTTCCGCCTCCTGCATTGGCTCCGGTTCCTCTGTTTCCGGTTCCGCATACACAGTATCCACTTCCGGAAGAGTTACCGTATCGGATAGGGTAAAGTTCATCAGGTCTTTTTCACTGACTTCCGTCAGGAAATACACATTGTCCTGCGACTTGGAATTATCAATGACCAGATAAAACACCTTGCCGCTTTTGGTGGAAATGGTGTAAAACTCTTTCGTTCCTTCTGTTGCTGTCTGGGTGATATTTTCTGCGTCTTCCCCGGATGCTGCCAGTTCTTCTTCAATCCCCGTCACAGTACGGTCATCCACGGTTCCCCTTGCCTCCGTCGGTTCCGATGCCTGTGCATCCTGCGGGAGCGGGGATGTGGTCGCTTCTTCTGTTGCAGAAGCAGTTCCCGTAGTACTCATATCGCTGTTCGCTGTATTCTGCTGTTGTGCCTGGCGTACCGCCCATTCATAATACGGGTTCTGGAGGGTGTACTTGTCAGAAGTATTCCCGGCACCATCCGTCACCGTGATCTCGATCTGCTTTGTGGTAAAGTCTTTCTGAGTGAGCTGCACTTTCAGTTTTCCATCTGAAAGATCCGTATAGGTAGTCCCGTTGACGGTTACTGCAGAAATCCCGGATACCGCATCATTCCCCTGGATGGTCAGCACACCATCTGAAAGGGAAGCAGAAAGCGTTGGCTTTTCCGTATCATAACAGCGGATGGAACGGTTCTGTTCATACACTGTCCCTTCCGCATCCGTCACCCGCACATAGACTGTCTGGTTTCCATTGATGGTAATGCTTCTGGAATCCGTAACGTCCTGCCAGCTCCCATCTTTTCCAGCCTTTGCTTCGATTTTTGCGACTTTGAAGCCTTCCCCCATCTGGCTGGCATCGACAGTAATGGAAACGGATGTATCTCCCTGTTTCCACCCGTCCGGCTTTTCAATGGCGATGGCAGGGTTCGTGTTCTCCGCCGCATAAATGCTCTGGGCAGAAAAAAACGGGGTTGCCATAAATAAAAATGTGGTAACTGCAAAAATCCCTTTTTTCACGTTACTGCCCCATTTCCCGTGATTCCCCGGTGCCCTCTGTTCTTTCATTTTCTCTAAATTCATCATCAGCTCTTGTTTCCTCCTTCTGGAATCCTGCCAGTGAAGGCAGTTCCGTTTTCATTCTTTCCCGGAACGCATTCAGTTCCGGTATGGTCATATCCATGCCACGGATGATCCGCACGATCTCCAGGTTCTCCGCTTCTGTCTTTGCCGCTTCCGCAGCCTTAAACCGCTTCAGGTCTGCCTCATACCGTGCCCTGGATGCCTCCATTTTTTCCTTTGCCTTTTCATAATCGGCAACTGCTTTTTCAAGGCTCTTCATACTGCTCCTTTCCGGGCGGCATAATCACCGCCCTTTTTTACCATCTACCAAATCCATAAAAATGGCTCTGCCAGTAGGATGAATAAATGGATGTGTACTGTACCGGATGCCCGCAGTGGATCATCTGCCCGCCGCCTACATAGATACCGATATGCGTTACCGGCACACCTGCATCATAGGTTCCGGTAAAGAAGATCAGATCTCCCGGCTGGACATCGGACTCTGATACCGGTGTACAGATATCATAAAGCCCCTGGGCGGTCAGCCTTCCGGTATTCCTTACCCCTGAATGGGTCAGGCAGTAGCTTACAAATCCGGAACAGTCAAACCCGCTTGGGGAATAGCCGCCCCATACATACGGGGTTCCCAGATATCTGGCTGCTTCCTGAAGAAGCCTCTGTGCCGCTTCACTGGTGTACTCATTTCCACCAAATATCGTCCCTTCCCCTGTTTCCAGATAAAAGATCGGATTCATCCGTTCCCCATTTTTCAGTAATTCAATATGGAGATGGCTTCCTGTGGAATTGCCGGTATTTCCTGCAAGCCCTATCACATCCCCTTTGGTAATGGCAGCTCCTGCAGAAACACTTCTGCTTTTCAGATGTGCATACCGCAGTTCATAGCCTTTACTGTCTTTGATTACCACATAATTGCCATAGCTGTCATTATAGGCAGAGGTTGTTACCGTACCGGTCAGCCCTGCCAGTACTTCCGTACCTTCCGGCACTCCGATATCCACTCCATTGTGGAGCTGGTTGGCACCGGAGATTGGGTGGATCCGGTATCCGTAATAGCTGCTCACGTTGTAATACCAGTTGAAATCAAATGGTGTCCCGAACATCTGCAGGTTGCCTTTTGTTTCATTGTAGGCTGAAAACAGTTCCCTCTGGAAAATCCCCAAACGGTTCTGACAGATGCCCATCAAGCTGCTGGAATTTAAGGTCACGTTCAGCACATCCACATCCCTTGTCCTTGTCACTTCAACCTCCCGGCTTCCATTCGCATCCGCAAGGAAGCATTCCCAGGTCTGGTGCCCATGTGCGGATGCCGCCGAGTGGCTGTCATAATACACATCAAACTGGACCCCGTAACGGGCAAATGCCCCGGTGTCTTCTACCGTGTATTCCACACCATTCATGACCACTTTTGTCCCCATTGGAACAAACGGGTTGGACGCATCTACCGCAAGGGTATGGTTCGCTGTCGGGTACACCCCGGATGCCGTCGGTCCTCCTGACCAGATGCCACAGCAGATCGGGCAGTTGCAGTAACCGCTCGTCACAACATTTCCAAGGGATTCCCCTACCCGGACTGTCGTTGTCTCTGTCACTGTCTCATTCACAGCTTCTGTCTCCAGCTGGTACTGGAGTGCAAACAGCCTGTCCAGTTCCGGCTTAACCTGTTCAAAGGTAAACTCTTCATATTTGGCAGACAGATAGCTGATTAAAACAAACGGGTCATGCTCGATCGGTCCGATATTGTACCGATATTCATCATGACCCGGCTCTTCCGCTTCCATCCGGTTGATCCGCTCCTGCAGGTTTGCTTCCAGCTGTGTGTAGTAAAGGTCTGCCTGCCGGATTGCCTCATCCGAAGAGATATAGCTGGTTCCGGTGTAATTGATCAGGCTCTGCATAAATGCCGAGGAACAGGACGTTACACTGGTCATGATGAGGAACATCATCCCGATCAGGGCAGCGATGCTGATATAGACCTTCCGGTGTTCCTTGAAAAAGTTGGTAACTTTGCCGCCGATCTTTTTGATATAGTCAATCGTGCCAACCGCTGCAGTCCCCATTGCCTGCTCACTTTGTTTTGCTTTGGCATATTCCTTTTTGATCTGTTGTTTCTGGATCAGCTTCTTCAAATAAGACCGTTCCTGGTTTACAGAAGATTCTGCCGCAGCCTGTGCTGCTTTCTTTGCCTGATAAGCACTCGACCGGCTTTTTCTCCGGTTCCGCCTTCTGGCACTTTGCTGTTCCAGATGGTAAAGCCCCTCTGAACCTTCGGCTAAACTGTTTGCGCCTTCCACCGCAGCATTGCCATCATCATTTTTTCTGACCTGGCGGTGGACAGATACTGCCACAGCGGTGCCTGCCTTTTTGACAAGGGAAGCATCTTTTTGGCTTTCCCCTTCAAATTTCAGCCGGCTTTTCTTTTTCGCCCCTGCACTTTCTGCATTTTCCTGATAGACCTTTTCTTTCATGGAATGCTTCTTTGGTGCGTTTTTCTTTTCTGCCTCCGTATGGGCAAGCTTCTGATTCCGCTTCTTCTGGGCATCATGGCGGAAATTTACCCCGTCCGCATCCATCCGGTTTAATTTAGAGGAAGAATCGCCATCCCTGACTGCCTCCGCCGTCTCCTCATAAGCAAACTTCAGCCTCTGCTTCTGCCCCGGCTTTTTGCTTCCTCCGGTCTGTTTCTTTCTCGCATCTCCCCTTGACTGGGCAAGGTCTGTATGCTTTTCCTGAAATTTCCCACTGCCGTTTTTCTTCTCTTCCAGTGACAATTTGGAACCGGCACTGCCCTCTGCCTGTTCCCGGATTATTTTCCGGGATTTTGCCTTATCTGCTGTCTGTGCCTTTGCCGGTGCATCCCTGGAATTCTGCACAGAATGCCTGACCGGATCGCTGCTTTCCTCTTTCGCCCCTCTCCGGTTGGAAAGATCCAGCCCTTTTCCGGAATCCTTATTTGACATCTGCACATCCCGGGTACGGCTGCTGACACGAACAGTGGATTTATCTGCCAGGTTTTCTTCCACCAGCCCATCCTTTGTCATCTTCTGGACGGTTTTCTCCCTGGCTTTCATTCTCTGTTCTGCCATCTGTTACCTCCTTCATTTTTTTCCTGCCTGCACGATACAGGTAAGAACCAGACCACATACCATGCCTGCCGTAAATGTCAGAAAATATGCTAATACGTGCATCGTTTTTCCTCCTATGCCTGATCTCCCGTCTCTTCCGGGCGGGTCGTTAATAACTGATACAGCCTGTTCTTCGGGAACCTGTCCACAAACGGGATGATGACATTTCCATAGAACAAAAGCCCCTCACCTTCATTGCTGTTCGTCACATAGGAAAGCTGGGTCGGTGAAATGTTCAGCTGCTTCGCTAAAATCTGCCGGTCACCGGATGCCTGGTTGAGCATATAAATGAAATCCGAGTTTTCAAAAATATTCTCAATCTCACGGCTTGCAAGAAGATCCTTGATATTCTGGGTGATACCGGTCGGGATACCTCCCCATTTACGGAACCTCTTCCAGATCTCCACACTGTAGGCTGCCGTCTGCTCTTCCTTTAAAAGCAGATGGAACTCATCAATATAGTACCGGGTCGCTTTATGGGCGGAACGGTTGACCGTTACCCTGTTCCATACCTGATCCTGGACGATGAGCATCCCGATTTTTTTCAGCTGTTTCCCCAGCTCCTTAATGTCAAAGCAGACGATCCGGTTATTGATATCCACATTTGTCCGGTGGTTGAACACATTCAATGAACCGGTAACGTAAATCTCCAATGCGGTTGCCAGCCGTTGTGCCTCCGGTTCATCCTGACCACGGAGCAGATCATACAGATCCTGAAGGATCGGCATCTTCTCCGGTACCGGATCGGAAAGATATTCCTGATATACAAGACGCACACACCGGTCAATGATGGTCTTTTCCACCGGTTCCAAACCGTTCTTTCCTCCCACGATCAGCTCACAAAGAGACAAAATAAAATCCGATTTCAGTGATAACGGATTATCCTCCTCGGAATAGTTAAGGTTTAAGTCCATCGGGTTGATATACTGGGTCGATACCGGTGAGATACGGACTACCTGCCCATGCAGTGCCTGCACCAGCGGGTAATACTCTGCTTCCGGGTCGCAGATGATAATGTCATCTTCCGTAATGAGAAAGCAGTTGGTAATCTCCCTTTTTGCGGAAAAGGATTTACCGGAACCCGGAGTACCTAAGATTAATCCGTTGGGGTTCTTTAACCTTTTCCTGTCTACCATGATCATGTTGTTGGACAATGCATTCAGACCATAATAAAGGGCTTCCCCTTCCTGGAACAGTTCCTGTGTCGTGAATGGAACAAAGATCGCTGTTGCCGAGGTGGTAAGCCCACGCTGAATCTCGATTCTGTTTACTCCCAGTGGGATACAGGACATCAGCCCCGCTTCCTGCTGGTAATCCAAAGGACGCAGGGAACAGTTATACTTCTGTGCGATGCCCTGCACCTGGAAAATGTTGTTGTCCAGTTTCTGCCTTTTCTTTGCCGTATTCATCACAAGGACAGTGACAAGGAACATCCTCTCATTCCTGGACTGGAGGTCTTCCAGAAGGTTTTTCGCTTCTTCTCCATACGTCACAAGGTCAGACGGCAGCACATCCATGTCATAACCGGAGCGTACTGCCCGCTTCTGCTCCTCAATCTTCATCTTGTCCAGGTCAGAGATTTTACTCTTGATCATCTTGATGGCAGAGGTCTGGTCAATAGACTGGATATGGATATTCACATTGATGCTCTCATCCACATCCAGAAAATCCGCCAGCATACGGTCGGTAAGTTCCGGTGCGAGGATCTGCAGGTAGCTGACGCTTCCCAGTGTCTTCCCCATCATAAAGGAAGAATTCTTTGAGAAGTTAAAGGATGTCGGTGCGATAAAATCCTTTGTCTTAAGCCCTGTCTGCGGAAGCATTTTATAGTTGAACCGGAACGGTTCGATCCTGTCCTGGTTGAACACATGGTACATGATCTCAAGACGTTCCACCCCGTTCAATGGATGAGCCTGTGCCCCAAGCACTTTAAAATTGTTGAGGATATCTGCCTCAATCCGCTCAAGCCTAGGTCTTGCCACCTTTAAGCTCTCCGCTTCAATCCCGAACGTGATATACTTTGTCTTCACCAGACCGTTATTTCCTTTGGAAAGCTGGTTCTTTAACATCGTCCGGTATTCTTCCCGGATCTCGTTGAAATCATCGTTCTGGTCCGGAATATCAATGCTCTTTTCAAACTCTGCCACATCCACCTGCTGGTTGATAAAAGACAGCTGCACACTGATGGACGAGTCAAAGTAATTCAGGAAATCACAGTAATTCTCAAAGATCGTGGTCTTATCCTCATTCAGGGCAAGCTGGTAATTGATATCGTAAAACTGTACGGTTTTGGAAAAAAAGTTCTTCGATACCTGGCAGATGCCATCCGCAAACATCCGCTGGTACGGAATGCTCTGCTGGGCAGTATGGGGAATGTTCTTTTGCCGTTTTCTTTCTTTCTCCTGTTTCTTCCTAAGCTTTTCCTTTTCCCTTTCCTTTTTGTCGTTTCTTTTTCTTCTTTCCTGACGGTTTTTTCTTGCCGCCGCTTCCAGGCACTGCTGCTGTGCCTGTTTCTTCTTTTTTGCCATCCGGCACGCCCTCCTTCTTTACGAGGGAATCCACCGCCTGATAGAAGTTCTCCGTCTTGTATGGGCGTTTCGCCGGACAGAGGAATTTCTGGCGGATGATATTTCCCATCACTTTTTCAAAAGGGAGACCGTCTTTTTCATACATTGCCATAAAGAAAAATGGCAGCATGACAGTTACCATAAGGATAGCTGACACACTGGAACCAAGGGGTTTCTTTACCAGCAGGTATAACGGGACTCCCACTACTGCGGCAAGCGAAAAAAAGATCAGCTGCCGCTTTGTCAGGTTCAATGCTACTTTTGTCTTGACCTTTGTAAGGTCTTTGGGTACTGGTACATACGCCATAGGTAGTACTCCTTTCTTTTCCTGCCCATTAGTGGGCATTGAATATTGATTTACTGAGGCTTCCGGTCTTAAACAGTGAAAATGCCAGTACGACCGTATATGCCGCCACTGAAAACATTGCCCCATGCAGGTTCGTGGATATGGTCATCGCATTGACCAGTACGGAATAAATACCGACACAGACCAGCATGAAGAATCCCTGAAATGCCAGGGCGAACAAGCCTTTCAGATAGTTGTTCCCGATATTCCCCCATTCCTTATTGGTCATGGTGGCAAACGGGATCGGTGCCACGGAAGTATAAAGGTAGATTTCAATCATCCTGCCATACATGATCACCGTGATAATCACGGAGAGGATACTCATGGTAATGCTGATGAGAAGTGTTTCCATTGCCAGTAAAAACAGTTCCCCGATCTCCATATCTTCCAGAGATTCCGTCAGGGTAGCAATGGCGGCAGAAGCATCCACCGCCGTACTTCCAGAGATCACACCGGCTGCACCATTTACGATGTGCTGCCCCACATCAAATACCGCCATTGTGATATTGAATGTGTTCGTCACGAGGTAAATCGCCACATATGCCTTAAAGATCCAGAGAAAAATGTTGTAAGTTTCAAACTCATGGAAGTTATTCTTCTGTGTGACCATCGTGATCAGCTCATAACAAAGCACGAACGTAATGATCAGACCGGCGATGGGCACGATCACCGTCTGGGACAGGTTCTGGATGAGGTTAAAAACCCCTGCGTTCCATCCCTGCGGGGTCTGCCCGACCTGACCGGCAATCGTTCCCACCTTATCATTGACCTCCACAAACATCCCTTCCAGACCATTCTGTATCATCCCGATGAGGATCTCCTTGATGGCTTCCGTGATTCGTTCGATAATGGTGTTCATCCATTACCCCATTAACCGAACAGCGTTGCCAGCTGGGGAATCAGGGTAGTTCCCAGCAGCATGATTCCTGCTCCTGCCATGAGCTGTTTGATTCCCTGGCTCTTTGCTTATGTGCGATAAAGAAGTAATAGAAGTGTAAAAAATTTTGCCGTTCCTATCAGACACTTGCGCAGGGTGTCGGATAGGTCGGGCTTATTCTTCGGGCAAGTCAATCTTGCCGACAAAGCTGTAATAAATATCAATGCGCTGGCGGCGTACTTCGTTCTCGTCATATTCACATTCATAGACAACGATTTTCTCCACCATTTCACGCAAGAGGGTGTGGGTCAGTTCCTCGATAGAAAGGTACTTGCGGACAACGTTCATAAACTTTTCAGCGTTTACCGTGGCTTCCTGTGCCTTGTCCAGTTCGCCCTGCAATGCGGCGGCTTTCTCTTTCAGTTCCCGCTGCTCGGCTTCGTAGTCTGCGGACATTTCCATGAAACGCTCATCACTGATTTTCCCGTTTACATTGTCCTCATACAGACGCTTGATGTAGCGGGAAAGTTCTGCAATCCGGCGCTGCACCTGTTCAAGCTGCTTCGTGGCTGCCGCCTGTTTCCTCTTGCCGCCCATTTCATTCTGCTGGATAAGCAGCTTCACGAACCGGGCTTCATGCTTCTGTGCATAGGCGGTCACTTTCCGCAGATTGTCCAGCACACCCGCCGTCAAAAGGTCGGTGCGGATGAAGTGCGCCGTACAGTCGGCGGTGCGCTTCTTATAGCTGCCGCAGATGTAGCAATCCTGCTTTCTCTTGTCGGTCTGATACCGCTGCTGGTACATCACATGACCGCAATCGGCGCAGAACAGCAAGCCGGAGAACAAGCCCACATCATCGTAGCGGTTGGGGCGTTTGCGCTGCTTGCGTAACTCCTGCACCCGTTCCCACGTCTGCAAGTCGATGATTGGCTCATGGTGGTTCTCGAAAATCGCCTGTTTCTCAATGGGATTGTCTACGCTGTGCTTCATCTTGTAGGATGGTTTTTCCGTCTTGAAATTCACAAGACAGCCTGTGTACTCCCGGTTTTCCAGAAGATGAACAACAGTATTGGTCGCCCACTTACATTCATAGCCGGGGTGGTAGCGGCGTGTGCTGCCTGTGCGCTGGTATTCCAGCGTCCCCGGCGTGGGGATTTGCTGCTCGGTCAGCATACGGGCTATCTTGGTAGGCCCGTTTCCGGCAAGGCAGAGCTGATAAATCTGCTTGACTACCGAGGCGGCTTCCTCGTCAATGATGAAATTCTCGTCATCGTCCATGAGGTAGCCGTACACGGGCTTGCTGGTAACAGGCTTTCCGCTTAGACCTTTTGCTTTCTTAACTGCCTTGATTTTCTTGCTCGTATCTCTCACCATCCATTCGTTGAAAAGATTACGCAGCGGGGTAAAATCGTTGTCGCCCATTGCGCTGTCCACTCCGTCATTGATAGCGATAAAGCGGACGCCTTTCTGTGGGAAAAGCATTTCTGTGTACATTCCCACTTGGAGATAATTTCGCCCTAAACGTGACATATCCTTGACTATGACTGTGCCGACTTTTCCGGCTTCAATGTCTGCAAGCATGGCTTGAAATCCGGGTCTTTGGAAGTTCGCACCACTATAACCGTCATCCGTGTACCAGCAGAGGTTGGTAAAGCCGTTCTGCTTGGCGTAGGTTTCCAAAATGCGCTTTTGGTTGGATATAGAGTTGCTTTCTCCTTGCAGTTCATCTTCATGGGATAATCTCGGATAAAGGGCGGTAATAAGGTTTTGGGTTGTCTGTCTTAACATGGTTTCCTCCGTTTCCGACAGCCAGCCCCACTATTCCGTACTTTGATTGTACCATACAGCGGGGCGGCGTGTATAGCGGCAAAATGTGAAAAATGCTTCTTTACAGCCCGTCATATTGCCGATTTTTGCGTAGCGGTTTCCGCTTCCAGCACCTTAGCCATTTTGTCGGCTGCGGTTTCCGTGGCACTCTGCTTGAAAAAGCCGGACACCACAAGGACGGAGTTCCCTATGCGGATTTCCGTCACGCAGTCGGCGGGTGCGGTGCTTTTCATGTCGTGTCTGATATGCTCTTTTTTCTCGGTCATAGGCGAACTCCTTTCAATCGTTCATCAGTTGCTTTAAGCGGTTTAGCTTGTTTTGTGCGCTTTCCCTGCGGAAGTTCTCGCCGGAGAAGCAGACCGGGGCGCACATTTCAAGCAGTCGGTCATAAATCCGGGCGTGGGGCGTGTCCTGCGGGTTCTGTAACTCGGTAAGCGTGAGGTTGGTCGTGACGATCAGCGGCTTGCCGCTTCGGTAACGACTGTCAATCACATTGTAGACTTGCTCCAATCCGTACTCTGTGCCACGCTCCATTCCAAAATCATCAAGGATAAGCAGCGGATAGCGGCAGAGGTTGGAAATATATTCGTTCCTGCCCTCAAAGGTGGCGGCAAGGTCACCCAGGATAATGGCAAAGTTCGTCATTTTTACGGAGATTTCTTTCTCCATGAGGGCGTTTGCAATGCACCCAGCAAGGTAGCTTTTGCCTGTGCCGACGCTGCCCCAGAGCAGATAACCGATGTTCCCGGCTTTCATGTCCTCCCAATGCTCCACATAGAAATGGGCGGTTTTCATCTGCGGGTTTCTGCCGTTATCGTTGGCAAAAGTCCATTCCCGCATAGCCGGGTCGGTAAATCCCCGGCGTTTCAGTTCTTCTACCTTGTCCCGGTGCTTTCTCTGCTGTTCGGCGGCTTCACGCTCCATGCGCTGCGCCCGCTGGCAGTCACACTCTGACGGGTGGCGGTCACGCCCAAACAGGGCGATTTTATCAGCCGGAAAATAGACTTCTTTCGGTGTCCGGCACTTGCCACAGTAGAGCAGACCGTCCTCACCTGTGTAGTCCTCCGGCTCGGCGGTGGCTGCTGGTATCTGTAAATTCATATCTTCAAAAGCTGGCTTCATAGACTTTCTCCCTCCTTGTAGGTGTAATCGGGTATGCCCTTTTTCGGGGCAGCTTTAGCGGTATCGTCAGCCGCCCATCTGCGGATAGTGGCGGCATGGTTCTTGTATTTCTTCCCGGTAGAAGCGATATAGCCGGATAGCCGGTCAATGTAATACTCCCACTTGTCGGGCAGTTCTGCTTGCAGTTCGGAAAGTTCCATCTCTGTCAAAATCACATTTTTGTATCTGCCGTAAGCGGCGGGGGTGGCTCGTCCCGGTTTTAACTCTCTCTCTTTTTCTATCTCTATATCTATCTCTTTCTTTATCTCTATCTCTGGTGGACAAATGTCCGCTTTTGCTTCGGACACTTGTCCACTAAGCCGTTTTTGCTCTGAAATCTTCATTCTTGCCCTGCGCTTGCGCTCCCCCTCGGTAGAGGATTGACCGATGAAAAGCTCGATATTGCTCATATACAAAGCTCCGTTGTCCAGCGGTTCGACAAGCCCCAGCTTCATAAAGATTTGCAAAGCCCGTTCAACTGTGCCGACCTGCTGGCGGGTAATGGTGGCTATCATTTGGGCGGTGTAGGGGATATTCTCGTCAAGCTGCAAAGTCCCGCCGTATTTCAGCGATTTTAAGTACAGCTTCAAGAGGATATTGGAATACAGCATACCGTCCTGCATACTTTCCAGCAGCACGATAGCGTCATCGTCAAAATAGCTCTCTTTCAGTTTGAGGTAATAATATTTGCGGTTATCTGACATAATTTTGGTTCTCCTTATCTGCGGGGCGGGCTTTCCATCTCTTTGAGTAATACCGGGGGCAGAGTACCACGATAGCCCTAAAACTCTGCTTGCAGTCATGGGTACAGCCCCGGCAAAGGGCATTGAAAGTAATGCGGTTTCGCTCATTGAGGAAGAACGCCCATTCCAGCCGCCGCTTCTTGCTCATTCTCGGCATGAAAAAACGCTCCTTTCTTCGGTTTGGTCGGGTGTAACGGGACAGGGGCAAAATCTGTATGTTCCCGGTATCATTTTCGGGGAAAATCTGCCCTGTAAGCCCCGTTGGAAAGGTTAGGGGTATTGCGGATAGGGTATGGCATACCCTCTGCCTTTTGTATGGTTTCGGTATCATTTCGGGGCGGTTTTTAACGGTCACGTCCCGGCTTTTTATCCGGGTACAGACTTCCACAGCATACGGCGGCATGGCTACGGATTTTGGCTTCTCCCCGCTGTTCGCTTGCCTTTGCGTTCTTGTAGCCCTCGTCAGAGAGGAAAATCCCCCTTGTACCCAACGGGGCTGTCATTGCTCAAAATATCAACCACAATCATGTGCCGGTTCTGTGGCAGATAGCGTTCAAAACCCGTAAGGTCATGCCCCTGCATAATCGGCTCTTTCGCCTGTGCCTTTGCTTCGGCAAGCCGCCGGATAGAGTTGTCCCGTTCTTTAAGGAAACGGGCTTTGATATCAGCGATAAAGCAGCTGCACTCCGGCTCCGGGATTTTCTCCAGCTTGTCAATGGTGTTTTTCACGATTGCCTTTGTGAGAGGGTCTTTGAGTACGGGGACAATCTCTGCAAGCCCCGCAACGGTAGCCGCCCGGTCAGTAGCGGCGTACTGGTAAATCATTTCTAATTCACTTCTTGTGAATGTCATGGTGCGTCCTCCTGTTCTTATTCGGTATCAATTCGGGGCGTTTTATCGCTCCTGTTCCTGTTTCTTCTGTCGGCTTGGTGTGCCGTGTAGTATCTGCTCGGCGTTCCGCTTGGCTGTGGCAAGCTGCTCATGCTCGGCTTTGGCGGTGCGGTAGGTGTTGTAAGCTGCGTTTTTCTCGGAAATGAGGGTTTCAATCTCTGTATTCAGCTTTGAAATGGCTGGCAGCTTCTTCCCCGGTGCAAGCACCTTTAGCTGGCGCAGGGTGGCTTCATAGATGATAAAATCCGCTTCGTTGGCTTGGTAATAGCGGTCTGCCTTTTTCCCGGACAGCTTTTTATGAACGTCAATGACGGGGCGGGTGCGGCGGTAATCGCTGACAACCTTTCGCAGATTTTTCTTATCGGAAATGCTCTGTTCAATGCCCCGCAGACTTTCCCTCGCTTCGGACAGGGCTTTCCGGCTGCTCTCCACGGCTGCGTCCAGCTTGTCAAGGTCAAGCAGTTCGTTTTCCATGAGAAAGTTGTGGGTAGCCGCCATCTGTTTGAGATTGTGCAGGGAAGCCCAGCGGTCATAGCCTGCGCCCTTGCCCTCGGCTCGCTTGGCTTCCCGGTCAACCATACGCTGTAATCCGTCCTGTTTCGGGGCGGTTTTGGCGGCTTTTTTCCGCTGTAAATGCTCCATAATGCTGTCGGGGTATTCGGGTATGGCTGCGGTCTGTTCGGCGGCTCTGTGGGCGTTCTGCTCCAAAAGGGCAAGGACGGCGGTACGGTCAAAATCGTCCCCCAGCTTCCGGGCTGTGATAGGCTTGGTCCTGTCCGGGGTAAGGTAGGACAGCCGCCCCCGGCTTTCCTTAACGGTTACACCTTCCCGGAGAAGTAATGCGGCAAACTCGTCAAAGCTGCCCGCCCGGTCAAGGGCTTTCCGTATGGTCTGCCGTAGCCGTTGCTTGTCCGTTTCAAACTTCGTCTGCCGGGGCGTGATACCGTCCGCTATCATCGGGGCATTGGCTTTATCAAGGGCAAGCTGCCCTTTCTTCTGCGCCCAGTATTCACGCTCGGTCACTCGGTTCTTACTGCCATGCAAGAGGTCAATCTGATACAGATTTTCCCGGTGGCACATCTCCATGACTTCGGACTTGAAATATTCCATAGCTGCGTCTGTGCAGCGGTGCTTCATGCCGCATTTTGTGTCCGCTGGTCTGTCCATGTAGGGCAGAAGCGGGACAGCTTCAATCCGCAAGCTGTTTATGACGATATGCACATGAATGTTGCCAGAGTGATTGTGCCCGTCCGGGTGGGTACAGACAATGGCTTGGTGTCCGGGGAATTGTGTTTTGCAAAATTCCTCGCCCAGCGATTGTGCCTTATCAACGGTCAGACCGTTGTCCGTTCCGTCCCGTGGGTCAAAGCTGATGATGTAGTGGTGGGACTTCACATCTTCCCGCTTTTGGTTCTTGCCATAGCGGAGATTGGAGCGCATACAGGCAACGGCAAAATCTTCCCCGCCGCAGTTCAGAGTGGCAAGGCGGTAGTCCTCACGGGGAACAAGCCGCCCGTTCTCGTCCAGCGTGGGCTTCATGGTAAACTCGTCATGCTCAAAAGTGAGGTACTGCTCGGCTGCTCCGTAGTCGGCATTTTTAGAGCTGATATGTTTGAATGTTGCCAACAGCTTCACCTACTTTCTGCAAGACTTCAAACTTCAAGGCGGCAAGGTCGGAAATGGCGACTCTGACTTCGCCGGACAGGGCGTTATACGGTACGCCGTATTCGTTCAGATACCGGGCAATCTGATTGAGGATGCCGCCGATCCTGCCATATTCGGCGGTCAGCTTCCCGACAGCGGCAAGCAATTCATCATTGACCGGGGAAACGGTAACAATGGGGCGTATGGTTGCCCGTGTAATGGCTTGCCGGATAAATTCAGACTGGCTCATACCATAAGGGGCAAGCCGGGCGGTAAAGTCGGCGTATTCTTCATCGGTCAGCCGGGTCTTGACTACCCGGCTGCGGTGGGGCGTGTTATATCGTTTCATAGGTGGTTGACCTCCTTTCTGTGCGTGGTGTCCGCTCACTAATAGGAGAAAAACGGGGTGTGCAGCGGAACTGTTTTTGAAAAAATCCGAAAAGAATTTGCGGAGATTTTCAAGCGGCGTAAGCCGCATAAGCAGGGTTTGGGGAAGGCACTCCCCAACAAGATTCCCGCAGGGGCAAAATGAGCGAAAAGCGAATTTTGGTACTGCGGTAGAATCTTGCTCTAAGAAACTGCCGGACTGCCGTTCACTTGCTACTGCCACTTTTTCAGAAAATCTATAACCAGCTTTTTTATAAAAGGCTGCGGGCTGGCGTTCTTCCCTTACTCCCTACAACACCGCAAAAAGCAAAAATGACGGACTTTCCGGCAAGAACTTTTCCGGCGGCTCGGTCTTTCCCGACAATAAGGCGTTTCGGAAGCTGCGTTTTGCCCGCTGTCTGAAAAAAATGGCAGCCTTTTTTGGTTTCACTGTCTAATACGGAACTTTTGGAAATTTGCCAAAAATGGACGCAAAAAAAGCAGCAAATCTTTTTCGGATTTACTGCTTCATGTGCCGCTGCGGTGCGGCGGGATGGATATTCAGTTGAAATAAAAGAGGATGGTGGTACTTTAGTCTATCGACTCTTTACTAACTATTAGGTAATCTTGAAAGATTTTCCTTGAATTTATCTAAAGAATGTTCATTGTTTCCCGCAAAAATAAGTGGAATTGTATATTCATATGATATGCCATTTTCATAGTCCGATAATTGTATTTTTATAGTATCATCCCTCTCATCTTTAGGTGCTATATATATGAATGAATTTTTATTTATATCAGATATTTTCCCTTTTTCAGAAGAAACAGTATAACCCCAGTCTGTTAAATTTGTCTTTATTGTAACTTCTGTTTCTGTTTCTTTTCTAGTCTGCAATGCTGTTTTATCGATTTGGATATCAAAAGGAGTCGAACCTAACAATTCACTGTTTATATTTACAAGTTCTTCTCCATTTGTTTTAGAAATATTAGATTCATCTTCATAATTTTGTTGAGATTCATCTTTTGGTGTTTCTCTGTTACATCCTAATAAAAAGCATAAAATAATTAGTACTAATACAGAAAGTTGTTTTTTTTGCATTTATTTCTCCTTTCATATTATCAAAGAAAGCACTGAGAGTACTTTCAAGAAATTATGAAATATTCTCAATGCTTTCTATTTTTTGATTATAAACTTGCCGGTAATGATACTATGTTAATTTATCTCTTTCGCGTAACCTTTGTTGCAATATACACATGCACCATTCACCCATTTGTGAGACATTTCAATCGTCTCAACTTCATAAATGCTTACTTCTCCACAAATTAAACATTGTTTGTAATTATATACATGACGTGTCGCACATTTATCCCAGTCATCATATATACCAGGCATTTCATCTTCATATCCATAGTACTGGGGAGAACCCCAACTATGAGTATGAGCGGCAAATACAGTCATTGGAGCAGCTACAATTCCAGCTACTACTGAAAGTGCTAAAATAGATTTTCTTAAATTCATAAGTTCCTCCCTTTCCTTAAAAATACATAGCTCTTTGTTACATTGTCATTTTAACATAATAATTGGTAAAATGCAATAATTTATTTTCTATTTACGAGAAAATACTGTGCATATTATCTTATTTAGGAATAGTTAAGGCGGCTACCTAAATCTTTTTATTACTTTACCGCACATGAGCATTGCTTGCAGGGTTGTCCGCCCCGTATCCCTCCAAAAGATTGACGCCGCCCCATACGCAAAGCGCTCCGCCGAGGCCCACAACGATGGTCTGCAAAGTATCAACTGCACTATTGAAAAATT
>OLQE01000412.1_pt1 | contig 35747 bp, 32 predicted proteins | sample 1643161 | NCBI WGS metagenome assembly OLQE01 (sample SAMEA3136650, study PRJEB25190) | human gut metagenome | reverse complement strand
AGCTGCAACTCCTATCATTGCTGCATTGTCCGTGCAGTAAATTGGTGATGGATGATAGAATTTGACTCCTTTCTTATCACACGCTTCCTGCATTGCAGCTCTGAGGGCGCTATTCGATGCTACCCCACCAGCAATCGCAAATTTTTTTAATCCAAACTCATCCACTGCTTTCATCGCATTTTCTACAAGTACATCTGTCACCGCTTTCTGGAAAGATGCTGCGATGTCCGCCTGAGAATAACTTTCCCCTTTCATCTGACAGCCATTGATATAATTCAATACCGCCGATTTCACACCACTGAAACTAAAATCATACGGCGAATCACTTATATGTGCTTTCGGAAAGACAATTGCTTCCGGATTTCCCTCCTTAGACAACTTATCGATCTTCGGTCCACCCGGATATCCAAGCCCAATTGCCCGCGCCACTTTATCAAAAGCTTCGCCCGCGGCATCATCTCTTGTTCTTCCGATAATTTCATAAGTTCCATAATCTTTCACACGAACCAGATGTGTATGTCCTCCCGATACTACAAGACATACAAACGGAGGCTCTAAGTCTTGATTTTCAATATAATTTGCAGAAATATGTCCCTCGATATGATGTACTCCCACCAAAGGAAGTCCTTTTGCATATGCAATCGCCTTAGCCTCTGCAACCCCGACAAGCAACGCTCCTACAAGCCCCGGTCCATAAGTAACTCCGATTGCATCGATTTCATCCAATGTTACCCCTGCTTCTTTCAACGCCTCCTCAATCACCTGATTGATCTTCTCAATATGCTTTCTGGAGGCAATCTCCGGAACAACCCCTCCATATAATTTATGTAATTCAATCTGTGATGAAATGACATTGGAGAGGATCTCTCTTCCTCCCCGCACGACTGCTGCCGCTGTCTCATCACAAGAACTTTCTATTGCCAGTATTGTGATTTCTTTTTCTTTCATCTTCTTACTCCTCTTCTGGAAAATCCAGTTCCACAGACATACTGTCGCTGCCGGCTTTTGCCTGTGGAAAAATTTTTTGCACTTCCTCTATAAAAAATTCCGGGCGCGTCAGAGACGGACTGTAATGTGTCAGCCACATTTCCTTTACCTCAGCCTCTTTTGCAAGCTGCGCCGCTTCGTAAAATGTCATATGCTTATATTCTACCGCCTTGCATGCCTTTTCTTTCTCCCCGTACATTCCTTCACAAATAAACAGATCGGAATGTTTCGCATTCACACGAATCGAGTCTGTCGGCCTTGTATCTGTCGTATAGGTAAGTTTGATTCCACGGCGCGGAGCACCCAGAACCATATCTGGGGTAAATACATTTCCTTCATGCTCAATCGTCTCACCTTTTTGCAAATGCTTCCAATATTGTTTTGGAATCGCATGACCCATCGCTCTTGTTACATCAAATTTTCCAGCACGGTCAATCTCCAGTGTATACCCGTAACAAAGCACATTATGATTGACACGAAACGCTTTCAGACGATATCCATTTAATTCAAAAGTCTGCTCCGGTCCTTCAATTTCTTTGTATATGATCGGAAATGGAAGTTCCGGCGCAATGACGCGAAGAGCGCTCACAACACGCTCAAGCCCTTTCGGTCCTATTAACGTCAACGGTTCTCTTCTGTCTGCATTTCCCATTGTAAGCAAAAGCCCCGGCAGTCCACTGATGTGATCTCCGTGATAATGAGTAAAACAAATCACATCAATCGGCTTAAAGCTCCACCCTTTCTCTTTGATCGCAATCTGCGTTCCTTCTCCACAGTCGATCAGCAGACTACTTCCATTAAATCTCGTCATCAGAGCAGTCAGCCACCGATAAGGCAGTGGCATCATCCCACCCGTTCCGAGAAGACAAACATCTAACATGTGATTCTCCTTCTATTATTTCTTCTCTACCGGAATCGAAAAGTCTGAAATCCATGCATCGTAACACTCTTCGCAGAGATCAAACTCGTGTACTTCGTTATCTTTTCCCGAGAAATATCCCCAGCGCTTCTCTACATGGAGGAAATCTGCCTCTCTGAGAATTTCTTTTCCACATTTGTTGCAAAATACTTTATCTAATTCCGTCGTCTCAACTTTTTTATACTGGCGCATACAATTCCTCCTATGAAAAATCCTTCTTTTTTCTTGTTGTCACGCCTTTATTATATTGATTTTCAAAACAGATTCCTAGCGGGAACTGTTTCCTTTTTTTCCATGTTCTTACAATGCCCCAACCCCTATTCAGATAGGTTCTTTTGCATAGTCAATCCATGTTCCATAGGTTCTTTATAATAATCCTTCCGCAGGGAAATCGTCTCGAATCCATACTTTGTATACAGGCACCTCGCAGCATCATTGCTTGCCCGCACTTCAAGAATCACATCCTTGATTCCTCTCTCAGCACAAACTTTCCATAAATGTTCCAACAAATTTCCTGCAATTCCTTTTCCACGCGCTTTGGGAGCCACCGCTATTTTCCCAATATCCGCACTATCCATCACCGCATAGACAATGCAATATCCGCAGATCTCCTCTGCTTCTTCTGCCACAAGGACAAAAAAATGCTCTAGCTCATATGCCTTTCTAATGTCTGCCATACTCCACCGATCGGATGGGCAAAAACATTGCTCCTCCAGCGCATATAGCGGCATGATGTCGGATTCTTTCATTCCTCGAATGATCATTTTCCCTGCTGCTCCTTCTCTTCTCGCTCTAAACGCTCGCGTTCTGCCTGTGACATTCTAAGATAATCCGGCTGATGATCCTCCGCACGTTCTATCTTTCCTTCTTTCCAATACTGAACTGCCAGTGTCCCAACAGCTGCTGCCCGCTGCCGATTCATATGAGATGGGGCAAATCTTACCGGAACATGCAAAAGTTGCTCTAACTGTTCTTTGTATACCGGAACACCGTCCCCTAAAAATGTCACCTGCTCTCCTCGTTCATTCAGTTTTTCTGCAAGAGCTGATATTTCTATCGCCATCTGCGGCTCTTCTACTACAAACTCCTCTCGGAACCGATAAATTCCGGTATAAACCTGATTTCTCCTTGCATCCATGATTGGGCAGATTACCCCTTCATTTCCATATAAGTTATAAGCAAGTCCATCCACCGTAGGAATATGGATCAACGGCTTTTTTAACGCGAGTCCGAGTCCTTTCGCCGTCGCCGATCCAATTCGCAGCCCGGTAAAGGACCCAGGTCCTCCCGCCACTGCGATTGCATCAATCTCACCAAGGTTCATCTCTGTCATTTTTACGATTTCATCCAGCATTGGAAGCAGCGTCTGTGAATGAGTCTTCTTATAATTCACTGTGTATTCCGCAATTGTCTGTTCTTCCTCTACAACTGCCACTGACGCCACCAAACCAGAACTGTCTAATGCCAATATCCGCATAGTTTCACTTCTTTCTTTTTCATTGTCTATCATCTGTTTTAGAAAGGTCACTATTTCTAACGCAACCTCTTTTCCAACTTCTTTTTTCTCTCGTTCCTATACTCCAAGTTCTCTTACCGTAATCCGTCGGAAATCAAACCCTTGATCCAGATCTTTCTCAATAGTAATCTCTGTCCGTCTCTGTGGCAAGATCTCTTCAATCAGATTTGACCACTCAATCAGAGATACTCCCTGACCATAGAAGTAATCTTCATATCCGATCTCTTCCATTTCCTCAATATCCCCAATCCGATATACGTCAAAATGATAAAACGGGAGCCTTCCCTCCTCATATACCTGTACGATTGTGAATGTCGGGCTGCTAATCGCCTCTTCAATCTGAAGCCCTCTTGCCAATCCCTGCGTAAATACAGTCTTCCCCACGCCCAGATCGCCAATCAGTGTATAGATCTCGCCTGCTTTTGCCAGTTCTCCGATTTTTTTCCCAAACTCAAACGTCTCCTTCGGACTTCTTGTCTCTATTACCATAGTTTTCCTTCCTTTTCCCTCTTACCGTACCTGACGGATCTTCACTTTCGCCGGCGCCATATGTGTTGAGATCATCTGCACAGCTGCTGTATACTGCTCTCCTAGCGCTTCCTTCGGAAAAACAAGCGCACGTACCCGCGTGATATAAAGAATCAATGTCCGGTTCGTAGAAACTGCCTTCTGAAATTCTTCCCATTTCACCTCTGTCTGCTGATCTTCCTGGGAAATAGTGATTCCTTCTTCGGTCAACTCATATGTGATTGGCTTTTGGAACATCGGCGTTGTCTTTACCTGCGCCTTCGCCTTTGACTTCAGTGTGAGAGGTGTCATCACAAGAAAAACTGCGGCAAAAAAGAAAAACATCATACCTGCGGTATAATCTCCCTGTGCCATCGCCCGGATTCCAAGTCCAAGTACAACAACTCCAAAAATCGCTCCGATCAGCCCACTGAGATGGCTATATGTGTGATACAGCAAAAAGTCATACATTGCTCTCGGTGTCATCTGAACATCCATTTTCACTGACATTGCTTAATCCCTCCATTACTTTTTCTGTCTCATACGCAAAATGGTATGTTATAAAATTATAACATACCACCATTTTTCTTACAATAACACTTGTCGGATTTTCTTATAGACAAAAAATACGATCAAAGATACCAAAATCCCTTTCAGCAAATTAAACGGTGCCACTGCAAAAAGGACAAAGGTCATCAGACCAGTGATCGCACCATTGACCTCTGTGCCCATCGATACCAGAGCATCCAACGGCATCTCAAATGCTTTTGCATACACCGGAAGCAAAATATAAGCATTCAGAACACATCCGAGAATAGTCATGATCACAGTTCCAACTACCATCCCCGTCACCGCTCCACTCTTCGTACGCTTTTTCTGATAGATCAGCGCCGCCGGAACGCAGAATGCACATCCAATCAGGAAATTTGCTGCATCTCCGATCCCCATCGTCATCGTTCCTTTGATTGCAACATTTAGGATCACCTTGATCAATTCAATTAAAACCCCCGCAAACGGTCCCATCGAAAAACATCCGATCAACACTGGAACCTCACTGAAATCAATCTTATAGAACGCCGGTGCGAATGGAAGTGGAATCTCAAACTGCATCAAAATAATTGCAAGTGCCGATAACATCCCAATCTGAACAAGCGTCCTTGTGTTCACCTTTGTCTTCTCTGCTACATTTGTACTCATTTTTTTCTCTCCTTCTTTTTCTAAAATTTAAAAGAAAGAAAATCTTCCGGAAATCTTTGATCAGCTTTCCTCCATACCCCAAAAGGTGAAAGAATTGCACCTACATTTCCTGCAAAGTAAAAATTCCCCCGAAATAACTTCCGGGGGAACTTTGATTCTCGCGCAAAAATCTATCCGCTATCACACGATCTGATTTGCGATCAAATGATTCTTCTCTCATCCAGACTATACTGTCGGTACTGGAATCTCACCAGTTCAGCCACCTGTTCCCAGGCAGGTCGCGGACTTTACCGCCGGTTGGGACTTGCACCCTACCCCGAAGAATTTTCCTATTCTTTTTTCATATCGCCTATTATACGACGGTTTTAAAAATTGTGCAAGACCTATTTCCTTCTCCGTCTTCGTCTCTTCTTTCTGACCGCATCCACATATGCGATTCTTCCTCCAATTGCAGCACCTCCGGCAAGCAATACTACGAGCATTCCTTTTCCTATCGCCCCCAGTCCGCTTTTCGCTTCCGAAACTATCTGTTTCTGTTGATAGGTAACGAAAGGCGCTGCGTATCCCGGAAGATACTGCCGTTCAAGATCAACAAATACTTTCCCATCTTCCATCTTAAACTTTATTTTTTCTTCTTTTGGCACACAGTCCCACAGGTCTTTCTTTGTTACAATTTTCTCTTTTCCAATCTGATGTGTTCCTTTTGGCAGAACCTTTCGATACTCGTATTTCTCAAATGCCTGTTCCATAATTGCATTCCCAACAAGATGACGAAGTTCTTCTCCGGTCTGGTCTGTCCAGTCCGAAACCCCCATCACAATTTCCACAAGCCTCGTATCCTGACGTTTTGCAGTAGAGGAATAATTAAACCCTGCTCTTCCGCTGGAACCAGTTTTCAACCCATCTGTCCCTTTCAGACCATACTTTGCCCCTTCCAGAGAAATCTGATACGACTTAAAATGTTCTTCATACGGGGTACCTTCTTTCACTACAATTTCTGGAGAACTCGTATGTGTCAATATATCCGGGTAAGTCTTTACAAAATAACTGCACAGCAGTGCGTAATCTTGTGGGGAAGTCACATTATCTGCATCTGCCGGTAGATTTTTCGGAGCATACGGATACAGCAGGTCATTTGTGACACCAACACAATTATAATAAGTAGTATGCGTCATCCCAATCTCTTTTGCTTTCTGATTCATCAGCGCTACAAATTTATCCGGATCCGGCTCCACTAAATCTGCAAGCATATATGTGGCTGCCGCCGAAGATGGGACAATGATCAGATCGATCAATTCTCCCACCGTATAGGTTGCTCCCATCTGCATCACATTGTTGCTGAGCGCATATCTTCCGGCAATATCTGTATACTTTTCATTCACCGCCACCTGCATGTCCTTTTCAAATTTTCCTTCCTCCATCGCATCATATGCGAGCAAAATTGTCATCAATTTTGTCATACTGGCCGGAGCCCAGGAAACATCTTTATTCTCCTCCCACAAAATCTGCCCGGTATGGATCTCTGTAATGATAGAACCTGCCGGCTGATAACGATCGTCCAACTGATAGCCACTTTCCCTCGCTACATCGATCGCACGTTTTCCGGATTTTTTCTTTTCTTCTTCCTCCACCTGCTGCGCTTCCACCTGCCCCGCAGGAAGCAGCACTGTCAAAAGCGCTATACACAGCGCGATTACCCAACTCCTTTTTTTCATCTGTTCTTCCCTCTCTTTTCTCAGTCCCACATCTGCGTGTATCTTTACTGTTTTACTCCTCTTCTTCCCATCCAAAAGAGCGTTTTACAGCCTTCTCCCAACCATGAATTTTTTCTTCCCGTTCATTTTCCTTTAATTTTGGATAGAACACCTTATCAATCGCCCAGTTCTTTCCGACGTCTTCTTTGTCCTTCCAGTATCCAACGGCCAGCCCGGCAAGATATGCCGCTCCCATTGCCGTTGTCTCTACGCATTCCGGTCGATTGACCGGGGCATTGCAGATATCCGCCTGCACCTGCATCAGAAAATCATTTGCACTGGCACCTCCGTCAACATTGAGTGTACTCAGCGAAATTCCTGAATCTGCCTGCATTGCATGCACAACGTCATTTACCTGATACGCAATAGACTCTAATGTCGCCCGGATAATATGATATCGATTCACACCTCTTGTCAATCCTACGATCGCACCTCTGGCATACTGATCCCAGTGTGGAGCTCCCAGCCCGGTAAATGCCGGCACGACGTAACAGCCGTTCGTGTCTTCCACTCTCTGAGCAAGATATTCCGAATCTTTCGCAGAATCTATCAGCTTCATCTCATCCCGCAGCCACTGGATTGCAGCTCCTGCTACAAAGATAGAGCCTTCCAGTGCATACGTCACCTTACCATCCAGTCCCCATGCGATCGTCGTCACAAGACCGTGGTCAGAATACACCGGTTCTGTCCCTGTATTCATCAGAAGGAAACACCCGGTTCCATATGTATTTTTTGCTTCCCCTGCATGGAAACAGGTCTGCCCAAAAAGAGCTGCCTGTTGATCGCCTGCCGCTCCGCTGATTGGGATTTCCCCTCCAAAATAGCTTGCATCTGCATAGCCGTAGATTTCACTGGATGGACACACCTTTGGAAGCATACTTTTTGGAATCTGAAGCTCTTCTAATATATCATCATCCCATTTCAGCTCTTTGATGTTAAACAGCATAGTACGGGAAGCATTCGAATAATCGCTGACATGCACACGCCCTTTCGTAAGTTTCCAAATCAGCCATGTCTCCACTGTCCCAAACAGCAATTCTCCTTGCTCTGCCCGCTCTCGGGCCCCTTCGATGTGATCCAACATCCACTTTACCTTTGTCCCCGAAAAATAAGCATCGATCATCAGTCCCGTCTTCTCCCGGAATGATTCTGTAAGTCCCTTTTCTTTCAACTTATCACAGTACTTGGATGTTCTTCTGCACTGCCAGACGATTGCATGTCCGATCGGTTCCCCAGTCTTTTTGTCCCACACGATCGCAGTTTCCCTTTGATTGGTAATTCCAATCGCTGCAATATCTTCCGCAGTTGCTCCAATCTTTGTCATTGCTTCCACTGCCACTCCCAATTGGGAGGACCAGATCTCATTGGCATCATGCTCCACCCATCCCGGCTTCGGAAAATACTGTGTAAACTCCTTCTGTGCCATACTGCATATCTGTCCTTTTTCGTTAAAAAGAATACAGCGATTGCTTGTTGTCCCAGCATCCAGCGCCATTACATATTTCGCCATGCCGCTTCCTCCTTGTTCCTTTTTCTTCTAAATCCCTTTCATCGTTAACTGGATCCGCTTTTTCTGTACATCGACGCTCATGACTTTGACATCGACAATGTCACCGACACTCACTGCCTCCAGTGGATGTTTGATAAATTTCTTATCGGTAATCTGCGAAATATGCACAAGTCCATCCTGATGTACTCCGATATCCACAAACACGCCGAAATCAATCACATTTCGTACGGTTCCTTTTAAGACCATCCCCTCCGTCAGATCTTTCATTTCCAGCACATCCGTTCTAAGAATTGGTTTTGGCATCTCCTCACGAGGATCTCTGCCCGGTTTCTCCAGTTCTTTTACAATATCCTGAAGGGTGATCTCTCCGATTCCAAGCTCTTCTGCCAGCTTCTTTTCATTTCTGATTGTTTTAGAAAGTCCCCGAAGTCCTCCTCTGCGGATCTCTTCCGTTGAAAATCCCTGCTGTTTTAAAAGTTTTTCCGCCGCCTCATAAGACTCCGGGTGAACGCTTGTCGCATCCAGCGGATTTTTCCCATCTGTAATCTTGAGAAATCCGGCACACTGTTCGAATGCTTTCGGTCCAAGCTTTGCAACTTTTAGCAGTTCCTTTCTTGACTGGAACTTCCCATGTTCCTCTCTGTACGCCACAATGTTTTTTGCGATCGCACTGCTGATTCCGGAAATATAAGAGAGAAGCGGTGCCGATGCAGTATTTAAATCTACTCCTACCCGGTTGACACAGGATTCTACCACTCCGGAAAGCGCCTCGCTCAATTTCTTCTGGTTCATATCATGCTGATATTGTCCGACACCGATTGATTTTGGATCAATCTTCACAAGTTCTGCAAGCGGATCCTGCAGCCTTCTAGCGATGGATGCCGCACTTCTCTGTCCCACATCAAAATTCGGAAATTCCTCTGTCGCCAGCTTGCTTGCAGAATAGACAGAAGCGCCCGCCTCATTGACGATCACATACTGTACTTTCTCCGGGATCTCCTTTAACAGTTCGACAAGGATCATCTCCGATTCCCGCGATGCCGTACCATTTCCGACAGAGATCAGCGTAATATGGTACTTGCGGATCAGCTTCTTTAACGTATCCTTCGCCGCCTGGATCTTCTGTGGTGTCGTCGGGGCAGTCGGATAGATTACCGTCGTATCGAGCACCTTTCCGGTCTCATCTACAACAGCCAGCTTACATCCGGTCCGAAATGCCGGATCCCATCCAAGCACAACCTGTCCAACGATCGGCGGCTGCATTAAAAGTTGTTCCAGATTTTTTCCAAATACTGTGATGGCACTATCCTCTGCCTTTTCTGTCAGGCTGCTCCGGATCTCCCGCTCAATTGCCGGAGCAATCAGTCGTTTGTAGCTGTCTTCTGCCACTTCTTTTAAATATTCTGACGTATATGGATTTTCGGAAACAATGATTTTCTTCTCAAGATACCGCAGAATCTTCTCCTCCGGCGCTTCAATCTTCACGTTCAGAATCTTTTCCTTCTCTCCACGATTCAGTGCAAGGATCCGGTGTCCTGCCAGCCTGCTGACTGGTTCTTCAAAAGAATAGTACATTTCGTAGACAGACTGCACACTATCATCTTTTGCCGAAGAAGTCATCTTTCCTTCTTTCACCGTAAGATTCCGAATAAAACTCCGGTAATCTGCCTCGTCAGAAACTGTCTCCGCAAGGATGTCTTTGGCACCTGCAATGGCCTCTTCCACTGTATGTACTTCTTTTTCTGCAGAAATATATTTTTGCGCCTCTTCTTCCAAAGGCTTTTGTATCTTTTGCAGCATCAGAAGTGCCGCCAGCGGTTCCAGTCCTTTCTCCTTTGCAATGGTCGCCCTTGTCCGCCTTTTTGGCCGATATGGTCGGTACAGATCTTCCACAGCAACAAGCGTCTGGGCATTTATAATCTGCACTCTCAGTTCTTCTGTCAATTTCCCCTGCTCCTCGATCGAAGCGAGTACCTGCTCCTTCTTCTCCTCAAGATTGCGTAAATATATCAGCCGCTCATGCAAACTTCTAAGCTGCTCATCATTCAGAGAGCCGGTTGCCTCTTTCCGGTACCGCGCAATAAACGGAATCGTATTTCCCTCATCGATCAGTCTGACTGCTGCCTCTACCTGCCATTTCTTTACTTCCAGCTCTTCTGTGAGTTTCTGAATCATATCCATACTGTTCTTTCCTCTCTGCTTTTTATACTGTTACGCTTTATTATAGCTTATTCCCGGTTCAAACGCAAAATCAAATTCCTATCAGAAAAGGAAAGGCTTTCCTCCTGTGAAGACCCTGCCTTTCCTTTTTTGCTTGTTCTGTATTTCTTGTTGTAGCTTTCTTAGATCGTCCCCAAAACTTTTAACTGAAAATCCCCACACCGAGCAGTACGATCAGAAGAATAATGAGTATCGCAATGAAACGGTCCATAGATTTCAGTGAAATGTTGATTTTGGAATAAAGTGTTTCTCTGCTTAAAAATCCGGTCTTCTTCTCTTCTTCCGGCTTTTCTTCCTGCATATCCTCCCCATCTTGTTCCGCTATTTCCTCTGTTTTGCTCTCTGTGATTTCCTTTTCTTCTATTTCCTCTTCTGCGCTTCTCATCTGTGCTTCGCTCATAGCCTGCCCCTTTCTAAAAAATTCCTCATGCAGATCACAAGATTTACATGAGGAATTGCTATTGTCCTTCTATCTTTTATTTCTTTGCAAGATACTTTCTTACGTCGATGGATACTGCAAGGATAATGATAATACCTTTGATGATATATTGCAAGTATGGGTTGATTCCAAGGAAGTTAAAGCTGTAGTTGATTACCTGAAGGAGAACTACACCAAGAACAACTCCCGGGATTGTACCAACACCACCGTTGAATGATACACCACCGATTACACAACCTGAAATCGCATCCAGGTCATAGTTTAAACCTGTACCTGTATTGACAGACTGGATACGTCCTGCCTCTAAGAAAGCTGCAAGTCCGTAAAGCACACCGGCTACAAGATATACACCCATAATATTTTTTGTAATATTTACACCGGATACTGCGGCAGCTTCTTTATTTCCACCGATTGCAAACATATTTTTTCCAAGTGTTGTCTTATTCCAGATCACCCACATAACTGCTGCAGAAAGTGCAAAATAAATGATCAGGTATGGAAGTTCGAAGCTTCCGATCTTGAAAGATCCGTTGACAAAGTTCAAGAATTTTTCATTGAAAGAAGACAATGCCTGTGCTCCGCCTTCCTGGCTGTCAATATAAATACATGTTGCACCAAATGCGATTGTCTGTGTACCTAAGCTGACGATAAATGCATGCAAGTTTAATTTTGCAACACCAAATCCGTTGAGCGCACAGAACGCAACACCGATCAGAATACTTGCTGCCAGTGGTAAGATTAACGGAAGATCTTTTGTAATCTCCGGATACATTCTGGAAGCATATGTTGTTGCTTGTACAAGAGAAGCTGATACAGCAGCACAACATCCAAGGATACGTCCTGCAGAGAGGTCGGTTCCGGCAAGTACGATCATACCTGCAACACCGAGTGCAAGAATACCTCTTGTAGACGCCTGGGTTAAAATCTTAATAAAGTTTGACGGATGTAAAAATCCCGGTTCAATGATGATGACTACGATGATCATCAATCCTAAAATTATGTATAACGCATAGTTTAATAAAAATTCGTTGAGATTAAATTTTTTCTTTTCCACGTCGACACCCCCTGTGTTAAATGTATTTTGCAGCCAGTCGCATGATTTCTTCCTGCTCCTGTCCGTGATAATCCTTCTTCATATCTAAGATACCTGCCACACGACCGTTACTCATAACAAGGATACGGTCACAGATACCGATCAGCTCTGGCATTTCTGAAGAAACTACCATGACTCCTTTGCCTTTTGCGGCAAGATCATTGATCAGCTGATAAATCTCAAATTTTGCACCGACATCGATACCTCTTGTCGGTTCATCCAGAAGCAGCACTTCCGGCTCTGTCAGAAGCCAGCGTCCAATAATGACTTTCTGCTGATTTCCTCCTGAGAGAGATTTGATATGTGTCTTAGACGAAGGTGTCTTCACATGCATACTGTCAATCACCCATTTGGCATCTTTCTCCATCTTCTTTGTAGAGAGAAGACCACATTTCAGATAAGACTTCATGTTTGCAAGTACTGCATTAAACGTAATACTCTGAAGCGGAATGATACCAGTTGCACGCCGTTCTTCTGTCAGAAGTGCAAATCCATTTTTAATCGCCTGACGGGAATCCTTATTGTAGATTTCCTTTCCATGCAGTTCGATCTTTCCGCTTTCTCTGTGTGCAATTCCGAAAATCGTCTCAAGCAACTCTGTTCTTCTGGAACCTACAAGCCCTGCGACACCAAGCACTTCTCCTTTTCTCAGTTCAAAAGAAGCATCGATACAGCTTGGCATATATTTTCCAGTCAGCCCTTCTACTTTCATCAACACTTCTCCCGGCTTATTAGTCTTCTCCGGGAAACGTTCCGTCAGGTCTCGACCTACCATCAACTTGATGATTTCATCCATTGTGATATCTTTTGCAGACTTTGTTGCGATCCATTTTCCATCACGCATGATCGTAACGTCATCCGAAATCTCCAGAATCTCTTCCATCTTGTGGGAAATATATACCATACCAACTCCACGATCGCGCAGACGGTTGATGATCCTAAATAAATGTCCAACTTCTTCCTTAGTCAGGGAAGATGTAGGCTCATCAAGTACAAGGATCTTGGCATCGTAAGATACTGCTTTCGCAATCTCTACCATCTGCCTCTGTGAGACAGACAACTCACCGATGATCGTTTTTGGATCTACATCAATATCAAGATCCTCAAAAATTTTCTTTGTCTCCTCGTAGCATTTCTTATCGTCAATAAAGCCACCCTTTTTAATGAATCTTCCAAGCCACAGGTTCTCCATTACGCTGCGCCGCAATACCTGGTTCAGCTCCTGATGTACCATTGCCACCCCATTGTCAAGCGCTTGCTTCGGATTTGTAAAACGCACTGGTTTTCCATCAATTTTGATCTCCCCGGCATCCTCTACATAGACACCGAACAGACATTTCATTAATGTACTTTTTCCTGCTCCATTCTCTCCCATAAGAGCGTGGACGCTTCCTTTTTTCAGCATTAAATTTGCTTTATCGAGTGCTTTGACACCTGGGAACTGCTTTTCAATGTTCGTCATTTCCAGAATATATTCTGACATTTTTTCGCTCACCACTCTTCCTCATACTGCGAAGTGCGTTTGAAAATTGCGGAAAAGAACTTTCAAATACACTCCAGAGCATATCTCTTTCCTTTGATACACTCTATGAGAGGTGGTACAAGAATCATTGCCTCCTGCACCACCTCAGTTATTTGTTACATGTTACAAATGAATCTTAAAACTATTTTGTAATAGGTGCATATGGAATACGAACTGAGAATCCGTCTTCTGCCATTTCGTAATCTGTTCCTTCAATAAAGTCTTTACCCTGAGCTGCATTTGCACCGATTGCAACAAGTGCTTTACCCATTGCATCTCCATCCTGTTTTACAGTACCAGCCATTTTTCCTGATTTGATTGCTTCCATACCAGCTTCTGTTGCATCCACACCGAATACCGGAGCATCTGATTTTCCATTGATACCAGCGATTGCTCCAAGTGCCATGTCATCGTTGTTACAGAATACAGCTTCAATCTTATCTCCGTTTGCAGACATCTGAGCTTCCATCTGTGTCTGAGCCTGGTCTGTCATCCAGTTTGCAACAAGTGGTTCGATTCCCATATTGTCCATCACAAGTCCACGTTCCTCTGCCTGTTTTACAGCATATTCTGTACGTGCCTCAGCTTCTGGGTTACCTGGTTCTCCTTTGAATACGATATACTGGATCTTTCCATCTCCATTTTTGTCGATTGCTTCTTTGTCTGCCTCATACATATCCGCAAGCATATCTCCCTGCATTACACCAGCTTCTGAAGCTGTTGTTCCAACGAAGATACCTTCACAAGATTCTACAACTTCTTTTGCAGGCTCTCTGTTAAAGAATACTGCCGGAATGTCTGCTGCTTTCGCCTTATCTGCAAGTCCCTGTGCAGAACCTGTATCAACTGCATTGATCAGAAGTGCATCTACTCCTTTAGAAATCAGAACGTCTAACTGGTCATTCTGCTTTGACTGGTCTCCCTGTCCATCCTGCATATCCAGTTTAATCTCAACATCTGCTTCTTTTGCATATTTTTCGATTGCAGAACGTACTGTAGAAATGTATGTATCATCATATTTGTATACGAGAACACCTAATTTGATTGCGTCTCCGTCTTTCTTTGCATCTTTTCCGCCTTCATCACTGCCTCCGCCGCAGCCTGCAAGTAATGAAAGTGACATTGCTGCACATAACATTCCACATACGATTTTCTTTTTCATAGTTTTTTTCCTCCTTTAAAAACACGACTCTTGTTCTTGATGACTATATTATAAGCAAAAAATTCATAGGATTCCATACAGATTTCTATGGTATTCTATGAATTTTCTTTGATTTTATCATCATTTTAAACATTTTATATAATTTTTATACGATATATTTGTGCAGATTTACACTCTCTATTCTCCCAATTCTGGACAGATCTTAATTTCCCATGGAATCCATACTTCCCGATCATGTCCTTCCAAGATTTCCTTTGGCACCGTTCCTTCTTTTTTTAGCCCGCATACCATGCGCGCAATATATTCCGCATAAATGTCAGAGTCTGCCTTCACGGTTCCAAGCATCTTCCCGTCTCTGACTGCCATAAGCCCTTCCTCCGTGCCATCGATGCCTACCACACTGATATCTGTCCTGCCCTCCTGGCGAAGTGTCTCGATGGCGCCAAGTGCCATATCATCATTGTTACATAAAATCAGTTCCAGCTCCCCCTCTTCTTCCTTCAGCCACCGTCCAACGATTGCTGCCGCCTGCTCTTTCATCCAGTTTGCAACCCCTCCTGTGATCCTTTTTGCAGGAACTCCAGAAGATGTCATTGTCTTTACTGACCACTCGGAACGGATAATGGCATCCTGATGCCCGGTCTCCCCCTCTAAAACGGCATACCCTACAACCCCGTCTCCGTTCTTATCCAACACCGCAGGATCCTTTCGATATACTGATGCCACAAGCTCTCCCTGCAATCTCCCGGACTCCTGTGCATCTGATCCTACATAATAAATATGCTGCCCTTTTCTCAGATCATCCTGTACCGGCTGGCGGTTAAAGAAAATCAGAGGGATCTCTGATTCCTCCGCACGATCGATCATCGTCGACACATTTGTCCGATCCACTGCATTGACACAGATGACATCATACGCAAGCGCTGCGAAATGTTCCACCTGCTCATTTTGTTCATTCTGATCATTTTCTGCGGATACAATCTTGCAATGAATCTTGATCCCCTGCTGCTTCTCGCATGCTTTCAACTGCCGCTCTATTTTTTTCGTCAACAAATTTACATAAGTATCATCACTTTGATAAATCGAGATCCCGACTTTGAGTGTGTCCTCTTCTTTCTGTTTTTCTTTTCTTCTTGAAATGCCCGCTGCTGCCACACAGATCACTGCCACTGCCACCGCCAAAAGCCCCATCTGTGTTTTCCACTTTTTGTACTCTCTCATCACTTATCCCTGACCTTCCACTATGAAATTGGAAACAACAATGCCTCATATTCTTTGTCGTAGAGATTTTCCTGTCTTACAAGCACCTGCTCCATCTTTACTGTCCGCTGTCTCGTCCCATTCTGGATACTTTTCATCGCCGCCTCCACACTCAGATATCCTTTGTCATATTCGTTGCAGATCACTGCCGCACACACTTTTCCTTCTTCAAGCAAAGTCAGCATCTTGTTCGAACAGCCAATTCCGTAAAGCCTGTCGGGAATTTTCTGTAAATTGACGATTTGCGAAAACGTGTATGGATCTGCTGCAACGACAACTTCTCCTTCGATCTCAAATCCTTGACGGTACTGTCTGCGGATCACAGTGCAGCCTCCGTCTTCCAATTCTTTTTCTAATATATCCAGACAATTTGCAGTCTCTTTTGCCGAGACATCTGATGCATAAAGAGCAACGCTTGCGTCTTTCTTTTCTTCCAGTACAGCTCTCGCCAGCTTTTTTGCTGACTTTTCACTGTCATAAATATAGGCTCCAAATTTTTTTTCCGAATGAAGCTCCTTTTCCAGCGTGATCACCGGAACCTGAAGCTTGCTCTGATCCAGAAATTTTTCCATCTGTACCTGGTCTGCCGGCACTGTGATCACCGCCTGCGCGCCATTTTCCACCGCCTCTTCGATCGCAGCCTCCTGCTCTGCAGCATTTCCACTGAGATATGGTGCATCCACAACTAGATCTACATTCCACTTCTTCGCAGCCTTCTCCATACCCTTCCGGAGGGATTGAAAGCGGTCATCTGCACTTCCGTCAGTCACAAATGCGATGGTATACACTTCTTTTCGGTTCTCTTCCAACACAAAATCTGTGGATGCAATTAAAAATAGAAGGATAATTCCACAGAGCGCCGCGATAATTCCTATTTTTTCTGCTTTCTTCACAGCAATTCTCCCTCCTGCCCATACGCTATTTTAGGCTGCGTCAATGTAATACAAGTGCCTTCGTCCGGCTCCGACTCAATTTGGATTCCATATTCTTTTCCATATGCAAGCTGGATCCGCTCTCCGACATTTCGCATACCGATCCCCGAACCTTTCTTCGAAGAGACAACTTTCCCCGCGCGAATCTCTTCCAGACGCTCCGGCATAATTCCCGGACCATTATCCACAACTTGAAAAATCAACTTTTCTTCTTTCAAATATGCTTTGATAAAAACTTCTCCATCCCCATCTTGAAACTCCATTCCATAGGCAACTGCATTTTCTACAATCGGCTGCAGGATCAGCTTCAGCGTAGATAGCTCAAGGACTTCCTCCGCCACCTCAAAGTAATATTCAAACTTATTTTTATAACGCATCTTCTGAATCGTCAGGTAATTTTTGACATGTTCGATCTCATCCCGGACTGTAATGATCGTCTTCCCTTTGCTCAATCCAATTCGGAAAAAACGTGCAAGAGCCGTCAGTGCGCGTACTGCATCCTGTGGTTTCTCATTCTCGACCATCCACACGACAATATCCAGTGTGTTATAAAGAAAATGTGGATTGATCTGTGACTGAAGCGTATCCAGTTCGTTCTTTCTCTGGATCTCCTGCTCCCTCACAATATCTTCCATCAATTTCTTGATCCGCACTTTCATCTTGCGAATCGAACGTCCCAGATGACTGATTTCATATGCTCCGCGCTCCTCGATCGTTGTTTCCAGATCCCCCTCCGCAATCCGCTTCACAGCGCCTTCCAGATGCTCGATCGGGATCGTCACTTTCTTTGATATATAAGAGTTGATAATTGACAAGATCAACATAAAAGACATGACAAGCGCGATCAGGAAAATAATATTTTTTACTGTGGAAAGCTGTGCCGCCTTATCAGAAACCACCCCGACAATTTTCCATCCTGTATACCCGACAGACTTGATTGTCACCTTCCGATGCTGTCCCTCAAACACCTCATCATGAACCCCATCTTTGTATGCCGATGCTTTCTCATGATTTTCCTGCTCAATCCCATCCAGGATCAACTGCTGCTGCGGATGATAAATTAAATTCCCCGCTCCGTCTACCAGATAAATATACCCTTCTTCCCCAAGGGAAACATTTTTGAAAATACTCTCCAGCTGTTCGTATTTCAGATCAATCAAAAGTACACCATCCTGCACCTCATAGGCATCAGGCACCTGCACCATCCTGCTCAACGTCAGTACATGTGCGTAATTCCCCTTGCTGTTGACAAACAAATTCTGTACATGCGGTCTGGAAAAATGCTGATTTTCTGTCTGTGTCACTGCATTCTGAAACCATGCTTCCTTCGTCACATCTACCCCGGGCTTTAATTTTGCTGCCGGTGCGGAAACGAGTAAGTCCCCTTCTTTGGAAAACAGGGCAATGTTCTGGATGGACGACTTGTTCGTATCGTACAAAAGCGCAAAGCCCTCTTCTACCGGAACATTCTCCTCAGACTTCAAAACCGAAAAGTAAAGAGAATCTGAAATTCTCATAATATTCCGCAGTTCTGATGTCAACGTATTATTGACCTGTTCAATCAGCGCCCGATTCTGCTTTTCGACAATTCCCTGAAGCTGAAGCGAAAATCGGTTATAAAAAGAAGTCCCCATCAGCACCGCACCGAGAAGCGCTGTGAGTGTAAATGCCCCCCAGATTACATAGCGCAGGCTGACCTTTGAATAAAATGCGTTCCACTTCTGATAAAATTTTCTATTCATTATGATTTTCCTTTGTATTTGCTTGGTGATACACCAAATTTCTTTTTAAAGACATAACTGAAATAATTGGGCTCCGGATATCCGACTTTCGCAGCAATGATATACGTCTTGTCATCTGTATGATTCAACAATTCCACCGCTTTATTTAACCGTACATCCGTCAGATAAGCAACATAATTTTGTCCGGTTTCCTTCTTAAATACAGTAGAAAAATAAGATGGACTCAGATGCAGACTGCTGCACAACATCTCAACAGACAGTTCTGGATTGGCATAATTCTCCTGAATGTACTCTTTTGCCTCCTTAATGATATCAATCGTCATATTTTCTCTTCTCTGCACAAGCTGCGTATGGATCTCACAGCAAAGTTTCAGAAGAAACTGCTCTACTTCCTCTGTCGTCTTCATATGCAGCACCTGTTCATAGCAGTCTGTGCCATATCCAAAAATCCTCTGTTCTTCCAGTTCATTGCTCCATACCACCTGCAAAATACTATTCAATACACTGATGACATAGCTCTTACATTGCCTGGAGTAAATCTTCCCATCTGCAATCCGTCCGATAATCTTCGTAAGTTCACACGCAATCTCCTCTTCCTGTTCAAATTTGACTGCATGGATCAGTGCATTTTTCTCCTGCTCCTCAAAAATCAGTGTCTCCGTCTTCTTTGGCTCCACATCTCGAATATAGATCACACTTCCCATATCCGGAACTGCCCGGTATCCACTTGCCTCCTTTGCTTCCATAAACGATTGCGGCACCTGTCTGATCCACTGTTTCCTGCTTCCGACTCCGATGGAAATCTGAAGTCCAAACACTTGTCTGCATACTTTTTGAATCTGGTCAAACACGCCGAGCAGTTCGTTGACCGTCTGCTCCTGCGAAAGCGCAATCACTACTCCGATCTCCTTCTCACAGATAAATCGTGCAAATGGGTACTTTTCTGTCAAATATTCATCGATTACTTTTTCCACTGACACCTGGTGCAATTCTTTTTCCTCTACCACTGCACCTCCCTCTACGGTTTCTTCCCGTTCAATACAAAACATCGCAACGATCCACCGGTCAGAATCCCGAATCTCCGGAACATATTCCTCCAGCTTCTCATAGAACTCTTCCTTGACGATTTTTTCTTCCATCCAGTCATTTAAAAACTTTTCTTTTAAAATCGGAAAATTCTTCCGATAATTCTCTCTTAAAATCCGGATGTCTCTCTGCTGCTCAAGATACTTGTCTCTTTTCTCGCGGATCCGCTGAAGAATCTCCCCTAATTCCTCACTGTTTACCGGTTTTAAAATGTACTCTGTCACTCCGCACTTCATCGCCTGCTTCGCATATTCAAAATCATTGTATCCAGAAAAGATAACAACCTCCTTCCCCGGATATTTTTCTTTCACTGTCTCTGCAAGCTGAAGTCCATCCATATATGGCATGTGAATATCCGTGATAATCACATCCGGATCAAGAATATGGATCTTCTCAAGTGCGTCTTCCCCATTCTCTGCATCTCCCACTACATGAAATCCCAGCGCTTCCCAATCCATCTTACGGATAATGCTTGTGCGGACTTCTTCCTCATCATCTACCAGCATAATTTTATACGGCATATTTCCTCTCCTTCTGTCTGCCATTCACATTTTGCATAGGTTCTCTGCCTGGTGCTTTCAATGATTTTTTCCAGAAAAAAACAGGCTGCATCTTTGACATGCAGCCTGCCTTCTATTTCTTATAATGTGTTCAGGAATCTTGCAAACGCTGTTCTTCCTTCTTCTGTACACTTGTAAACACCTGCATCTTCTAATACTTTTGTAAAGACAATTCCGACTTCTTCTTTTAAAATGTCCATTACATTCTCTTTTGTAATTGTATCATACTTCGTCAGGAATTTCTCTACCCATTTTGTATGTTTCTCGATCATTTCATTTTCAGAAATGTCCTTGCCCTCTACAATGTACTCTGCAAGTGTCTCCAGTTCTTGTTTCAATCTGGACGGCAATACTGCCAGTCCCATTACTTCGATCAATCCGATATTTTCTTTTTTAATATTGTGATACTCGGCATGTGGATGATACAGCCCAAGCGGATGTTCCTCTGTAGTAATATTGTTGCGGAGCGTCAGATCCAGTTCATAGATCTCCCCGACCTTTCTTGCGATCGGTGTGATCGTATTATGTGGTTCTCCGTCTGTCTCTGCAAATACGAACGCTTCTTCGTCTGTATAGCCTCTCCATGCATCAAGGATATGTGTTCCCAGTTCGATCAGCCGCTTCTCATCCTTGCTTCTTAAACGGATCACTGACAGTGGCCATTTTACGATTCCACTCTCCACATCTTCAAAGCCTTTTACTTCAAAATGTTTTTCGATTGGAGCTTTCGCCATCGCAAATGTGTAATGTCCTCCCTGAAAATGATCGTGGCTTAAAATCGATCCTCCTACGATTGGAAGATCTGCATTGGATCCAAGGAAATAGTGCGGGAATAATTTTACGAAATCAAATAATTTCATAAATGTTTCCTTCTCGATCTTCATCGGTGTGTGTTTTCCATTAAATACGATACAGTGTTCGTTGTAGTATACGTATGGAGAATACTGGAATCCCCATGCGCTGTCATTGACTGTGATCGGCATGATTCTATGATTTTCCCTTGCCGGATGATTGACTCTTCCTGCATATCCTTCATTTTCCACACAGAGCAGACATTTTGGATAACTGCTCGCTTTCGCATTTTTTGCCGCTGCGATCGCCTTTGGATCTTTCTCCGGTTTTGACAAGTTGATCGTAATATCAATCTCACCATATGGGCTGTCCACCGTCCATTTCCAGTCTTTCTTTACCCGGTAACGACGGATGTAATCGCTGTCCTGGCTCAGCTTATAGTAATAATCTGTGGCAGCTTCCGGAGATTCCTCATATTTCTTCCAGAAAGTCTCCTGCACCTGCGCCGGACGAGGCATCAGGCAGTTCATCATCTTCGTATCGAACAGATCCCTATATACTACACTGTTCTCGATGATTCCACGACTGCACGCCTCATCCAACAGTTCCCCTAAGATCTCTTCTAACTCTTTTTCTCCGTTTACTTCTACTTCTTCATAGTCATCTTCATGAAATAAGTCCAGCAGAAGATTTGTTGTGTAGATTCGCTCGCACTCCGGTGTCAATCCTGCATCGATCCCATACTGTACTAATCTTTTAATATTTTCTGATAACATATTTTCTCTCCTAAAACTCATCCTATTTCCTGTCCGCTTTTCAATCAGACTTATCCATTCAGCACTCTTGCACCGTCTCCGATGTCCACTACATAAAATTCTGCCTCATGTCCGACTTTTGCAAGATACTGCTCTCCGATGTTTTTAATAAATCCATCGACTGCTTCGTTTTTCACAATGCTGACCGTACATCCGCCGAATCCGCCTCCTGTAATACGAGATCCGATCACACCTTCTGTTTCCCATGCAAGATCCACGAGAATATCAATCTCTTTACAAGAAACTTCATAGTCATCTCTCAGTGATCTGTGTGACTCGTTCATCAGTTTTCCAAATTCTTCAATTCGATTTTCTTTCAGAGCTTCCACCGCACGGATCGTTCTTTGATTTTCATAAACAGCATGTCTTGCTCTCTTCTGTCTGATTTCGCTCTTGATTGCATCTTTATGCTTCTCAAATGCTTCCTCTGTCAAATCTCCCAATGTCTGCACAGCAACCACTTCCTGCAATTCCTTCAACGCCGTCTCGCACTCGTTTCTTCTGTCATTGTAAGCAGAATCTACAAGACTATGTTTTACTTTGCTGTTGATGATAACAATCTTCGCATCTTCCAGAACAACCGGTGCATATTCATACTGAAGTGTATTCGTATCAAGGAAAATCGCATTGTCCTTCTTTCCCATTGCACTCGCAAACTGATCCATGATTCCGCAATTGCATCCATTAAAATTATTCTCTGAAAACTGTCCGATCAGAGCAATATCTGTCATAGAGACATCAAATCCAAACATATCTTTTAAAATCACGCCCGTCAACACTTCTAAGGAAGCAGAAGAAGACAATCCGGAACCGTTTGGAATATTTCCATATAATAAAATATCCAGTCCGTTCGGCAATTTGTATCCTCTCTCCTCAAATGCCCACATCACTCCCTTTGGATAGTTCGTCCACTCTGCAGCTTTGTATGGTTTCAGATCCTCCAGAGATGATTCGATCACTCCAAGCCGTTCAAAATTTACTGAGTAAAACCGAAGCTTATTATCTTCTCTCTTCCTTGCAATCCCATATGTTCCAAGTGTCAGTGCACATGGAAACACGTGTCCCCCATTGTAATCTGTATGTTCTCCGATCAAATTCACGCGCCCAGGTGCAAAGTAAGTGCGGATATCTCCTTCCGCGCCAAAAAGTTCCTGAAATTTCTCCACTAATTTTGCCGTCATTCTTCTTTTTCCTTTCTTTTGTTTTAATATTCTTGTTTTAAAACACTTTCTCTGTTTATTATATCATAGATCGCAGGAGTGTCAAAGGATTTTTTGTTGCTCTTGTCTGTTTATTAACAATTTTGACTATCTTTTAACTTTTATTGCTTTTTTATTCAGCATAAGTTACAATCGCTGTAAGAGAGTCTTTTTTGCTTTATATAAATTTTCTTTTCGATGGAAGAAGCTTTCTATAAACTCAAAACGACAAATATTTATGAGAGGTGATATTATGAGCAGACTTGAGATTTCGACTCCGGATAAGGCCCAGCTTGTTGTGGAAGGTCTCTACAAAGACCTCGAGAGAAGGATCGAATCCAGTCCTCCGGGCTTATGTCCGGTCGACATATCCAGAGCATTTCTGGAACTTTGTCATGCACAGACTTGTGGAAAGTGTGTCCCTTGCCGTATCGGACTTGGACAGCTTAAAAATCTGATCACAGATGTTCTTGACGGAAAGGCAACTCTGAAAACACTTGATCTGATGGAAGATCTTGCGCTTTCCATCATGGATTCTGCTGACTGTGCAATCGGCTATGAAGCCGCACATATGGTATACAAAGGCCTTATCGGCTACCGGGAAGACTACGAAGAACATATCCGTCAGGGACGCTGTACCTGCACGTTCCACCAACCAGTACCTTGCGTTTCGCTCTGTCCGGCAAAGGTTGATATCCCTGGATACATCGCACTTGTAGGAGAAGGCCGCTATGCAGATGCAGTACGACTGATCCGCAAAGACAACCCATTTCCAACTACATGCGGATATATCTGTGAACATCCTTGCGAAGCCAGATGCCGTCGCAACATGGTAGACGACTCCATCAATATCCGCGGACTGAAGCGCGTTGCCGCAGATTTTTCCGGAAAGGTTCCACCTCCGAAATGCGCCAAATCTACCGGCAAGAAAGTTGCTGTCGTAGGAGGCGGGCCTGGAGGACTTAGCAGTGCTTACTTCCTTCAGCTGATGGGACATCAGGTGACTGTTTATGAGATGCTTCCAAAACTTGGCGGTATGCTCCGCTATGGAATCCCAAATTACCGTCTTCCGAAAGAGCAGCTTGATAAGGATATTGAGGCAATCCTGGAAACCGGCGTGGAAGTAAAACACGGACTTAGAATCGGCGAAGATATTACTGTACAAAGCCTTCGCGAACAATATGATGCTGTCCTGATCACAATCGGTGCAAGTACAGACAAGAAGCTCGGAATCGACGGAGAACAATCAGAAGGAGTTCTCTCCGCTGTAAAATTCTTAAGAGATGTCGGAAACGGTAATCCTACTGACTTAACCGGTCAGGAAGTAGCTGTCATCGGAGGCGGAAATGTATCCATGGATGCAGTCCGCACTGCAGTCCGTCTCGGCGCAAAAAAAGTTAGCATCGTCTACCGGAGACGTGTGGCCGATATGACTGCCCTTCCGGAAGAGATCGAAGGCGCTGTTGCAGAAGGAATCGAAGTGCAGACACTGAAATCTCCTTCCCGCATTGTCACGGATGAAAATGGTCATGTGCAGGGACTTTATGTCACACCACAGATGATCAGTAAGATCAAAGATGGTCGTGCAAGTGTACGTCCGACTGGCGAGGAAGATCAGTTTATCCCTTGTACAACACTGATCGTTGCGATCGGACAGGATATTGAATTCCAGCACTTTGAAGAGGCTGGTGTCCCGGTACAGCGTGGACGGATCATGTCCGAGAAAAATGCCGGATTTGAAAACATCCCTGGCGTTTTTGCCGGTGGAGACTGTGCAACCGGTCCTGCCTCCGTCATCAAAGCGATTGCAGCAGCAAAGGTTGTTGCAGCTAATATTGATGAATATCTTGGATTCCACCATATCATTTCTGCTGATGTAGAAATTCCGGAACCAAGACTGGATGACAGAACCCCTTGCGGAAGAGTAAATATGACAGAACGCGAAGTCTGTAAACGTATCCACGACTTTGACGGGGTAGAAATCTGTATGACCGAACAAGAAGCAAAGCAGGAGGCATCTCGCTGTCTTCGCTGTGATCACTTCGGCTTCGGCATATTTAAAGGAGGTCGAGAAACATTATGGTAAATCTTGTACATCTTACAATCGACAATAAACCGATCACTGTGCCAGCCGGCACAACGATCCTGGAAGCAGCCGAACATAATGGAATCCCGATTCCAAAATTATGTTATTTAAAAGATATCAACGAGATCGGCGCCTGCCGTGTATGCGTGGTCGAACTGGAGGGCAAAGATAAACTGATCATCTCCTGCAATAATAAAGTAGAAGAGGGCATGGTCATCTACACTAACAGCCCGAAAGTTCGCATGAACCGGAGAAAAACAGTAGAGTTGATCCTCTCTCAGCATGACTGCCGCTGTGCAACCTGCGTAAAGAGCGGAAACTGTACTCTCCAGAAAATCGCAAATGACCTGAACATTCTTGAAGTACCGTTTCAACAAGAATTGGAACAGACTCCGTGGAACAAAGATTTCCCATTGATCCGCGATTCTTCCAAATGCATCAAATGTATGCGCTGTATTCAAGTCTGTGACAAGATCCAGAGTTTGAATATCTGGGATGTAGAAAGCACCGGATCCCGCACAACTGTACACGTATCAAAGAATCGTAAGATTGAAGATGCTGACTGTTCGCTCTGTGGTCAGTGCATTACCCACTGTCCGGTAGGTGCACTTCGTGAACGCGACGACACAGAAAAAGTCTGGTCTGCACTTGCCGACAAGAAAAAAGTCACTGTTGTACAGATCGCACCTGCTGTTCGTGCAGCCTGGGGGGAAGCACTCGGCATGAAACGAGAAGAGGCAACAGTCGGAAAGATCGTTGATGCTCTTCGAAAGATCGGTTTTGACTATGTATTTGACACAGCATTCTCTGCTGACCTTACGATCATGGAAGAAGGAGCAGAATTTTTAGAACGGCTCCAGAACGGCGAACTCAAAGACCGCCCGATGTTCACCTCCTGCTGCCCAGGATGGATCCGTTTCATTAAATCCCAGTATCCGCACCTTGTGCCGCAGTTATCAAGCGCAAAATCTCCGCAGCAGATGTTCGGTGCGGTCATGAAAACATACTTTGCGAAATCAATTGGTGTAGATCCGGAAAATATTTGTACGGTATCGATCATGCCTTGTCTTGCAAAGAAAGGCGAACGCAATATGGAACTCTTCTATGAAGAATATGCCGGCCATGATGTTGACATCGTTCTGACAACCCGTGAACTAGTGCGCATGATCCGCTCCGCTCACATCGCACCATCTACTCTGGTAGATGCCCCTTGTGATACGCTGATGCAGGATGGTTCCGGCGCCGGAGTTATTTTTGGGGCAACCGGAGGTGTTATGGAAGCGGCGCTTCGCTCCGCATACTTCCTCGTAACCGGAAAGAACCCGGATGCTGATGCATTCTCTGTTGTCAGAAGCAACAACTTAAATCACGGTGCTGTCTGCGCAGAGATTCCAATCGGTGATACAGTTGTAAGAGCAGCTGTTGTCAGCGGGCTTGGCAATGCCAGACAACTGATTGAAATGATCGAACGCGGTGATGTCCACTATGACTTTGTAGAAGTCATGGCCTGTCCGGGCGGATGTGTCGGCGGCGGCGGACAGCCTATTCATGATGGTCAGGAGCTCGCTCTTGAACGTGGAAAGAATCTGTATTTCCTCGATAAAAATGCAAATATCCGATTCTCACACGAGAACAAAGATGTATTAAAACTGTACGAAGACTTTATGGGCAAACCACTCTCACACAAGGCACATCTGTTGCTTCATACCGATCATAATGCGTGGGAAATGCCAAAACGGCCTCGCTAGAAAACTTTCTTTGCTTCTGAGATATTGACGCAAAGAAAAGCCAGATAAAAACCGTATAACAGTCTCAAAAAAGATCAACAAAAAACAGATATATCCACAGGAATTTTTTCTCTGTGATATATCTGTTTTTCTATTCTCGGATTTCTTTTTCCATATTTTGTAAAATCTATTCTGCCACAATTACGAGAACCACATCTTCATGACAATGTCCTGCGGATAATCTCCAAATCCATTGCCAAACAGATTCATGCCTCCTTTGTGTACCGCATCTCCTTTAACTCCAATCCTGACTGAAATATATTCCTGCTCTTCCAGCTTAAATTCTGCCAGCCCATGCTCCGTCACTTTCTTTCCATCAAGGTACGTTCCATCTTTTTTCAAACACCATGTCTTAAGTTCTCCATACTGCGTGTTCTGCTCTGGCCACCAGTTCGGTGTCAGTCTTCCCTTTCTTCCTCCAAAATCGCTTGGACATTCGTAAGTGCCTGCTTCGATCTCATTGACCCATACGGTGATATCGGACGGATAGTCCATATTATATTCATGATCCTCCGCGCATACTTCCGCTGAAATCTCCAGTTTACGGAGTGTATTTTTCTTGAGTGAAGCATTGGAAAAGCGATATTCCAGATACCCATTCCCAAACCAGAGAAGCTTTGCTTCTACTCTTCTTGGGTTGTAAAATACTGCCGGCTCATCTTCCATATCAATATGTCCATCTCCCGATACAATTCCACAGGTCGGTTCCACATGGTAATCCACATAATTTCCGATCGGCATACTGATCTTCTCCACCTTTTCATCCTTTTCCTTCCGAAGCTGAATCATAAGGCTGTCGACACTTTTCCTGCACATCTTCATAGAACCACGCACTGCCGCTCGAAGTTCCGTCTCGATCAATCCTGCCTCCTCCAGCACCCGGACATGCATTGCCGTCGAAGAAGCCGGAAGTTCCAGAAGTTCTGCCAGCTCATTGACATTGTGTTCCTGTTCTTCGAGTGCCTCTAAAATCTGTATCCGAATTTCGGATGAAAGCGCCTTTCCGATTGCCGCCACCCTGTCTGTCTGATTAAAGTTCAAATTTTCTGTCCGTTCCATAGTTTCCTCTTTTCTGTTTTATACCAATATTTCTGTTATAAATATTTTATCCCTCGATCTTCTATTCGTCAACTTTATCTTAGCAAACAAAAGTAGTATTTCCTCTTTTTTTGTTGTATACTTGAGAAAAAACAGCAGATACGAGGAGAGTATAGACTCATGTACATATTTATTGTAAATCCAGCTTCCCGCTCCGGACATGCGAGCCAGATCTGGACAGAAATAGAAACACTCCTGAAAGAACGGAACATTTTATATCGCGTATATTTCACTTCTCACCGAGGACATGGCACAAAACTTGCACAACAGCTTACGAAAGACCTCTCTTCCCGCACAACACTGATTGTTGTAGGCGGTGACGGAACGGTCAATGAAGTATTAAATGGCATAGAACATTCGGAGCATATTATACTGGGATATATCCCAACCGGTTCCGGAAATGATTTTGCAAAGGGAATGGCTCTCCCATCGGATCCACAAAAAGCATTGGAACTGATACTGTCTCCAAACAGTTACCGAACCGTTGACATTGGAGTTCTCAAATATTCTGAAAAAGACACGGAAAAAATACGGAAGTTTGCCGTCAGCACCGGAATTGGTTTTGACGCCGCAATCTGTCACCAGGCTCTGGTGTCCAGACTGAAAGTCTTACTGAACCGTATCCACTTAGGTAAGCTTTCCTACGCATTTATTTCACTGCGCGAACTTGCGCTGCACAAACCCTGCCGCTGCCGCATTTCGTTTGACAACGGAACAGAAGTCACTTTCGAGAAGCTTCACTTTGCCGCCGTGATGAACCAACCTTTCGAAGGCGGAGGATTTCGCTTCTGTCCGAATGCTCAGAACAATGACGGCAAGTTAGATCTCTGTATGATCCACGATGTCTCTAAGATAAAACTATTATTTTTGATGGCAATCGGATTATTTGGCTGGCATACCTCTCTAAAAGGCGTCGACACCTTCCGATGCAAACAGGTCCAGATCCATACCAGCACTCCTATGCCGGTACATGCAGACGGTGAGTCTGTCTTCCTTCAGGATGCCATCTCCGTCACCTGTGAACAAGAACGCCTGCTCATGATCGCACCACAGACAATACAAAAGTAATTTATAAAATTTTTCCGGAAAATTATTAAGATACTATGAACTTAGTTGTTGTTCCATTTCATTCATGTTATAATCTCCTATAACTTAAACCACCTTTACCCTGTTGTTACAGGTTCTATTGCTGACGATGTTAAGCAAAAGATTTTTGATATAGCCAATACTCGTGGCTACGAAATAATTGCTATGGAAACAGACAAAGACCACATGCATTTCTTAATAAGTTATGATACGACGGATAGGGTTTGCGACATTGTTAAGATTGTAAAACAAGAAACAACATATTACCTATGGCAAAAGTATGGTTCGTTTCTGTCTAAACAATATTGGAAGAAAAGGATATTTTGGTCAGACGGATACTTTGCTTGCAGTATTGGAGAAGTATCGTCAGCAACTATACAAAAGTATATTGAGAGTCAGGGTTAATGGCAAACGAAAGGATTTAATTTATGAAGAGCAAATACACCATAGGCGCTATGATCGGAAATGCAATCTCTACACACATTCTGGAGGTCATGCAGGGCATCTGTCAGGCAGCAAAAAGCATGAATGCCAATGTCCTCTTTTTCCTCGGAATTCACTGTGGATTTTATTATAAGCTGAATGAGCTGGAGGATATCGACAAGGATTTTGATTATCAGTTCAATACCATCTACGACTATCAGGACTTCGCTGACATTGATGCGCTGATTATCGAATACGGATCACTCGGGATGTTTCTGAACGAAGCAGAGCAAAAAGACTTTCTCCGGAAATTCGGCGATATCCCAAGAGTCATTTTGGAGGAGCGCTATCAGAGTACACGCGCGACTGCGATCATTACAGACAATTACCACGGCATGTACTCCATCGCAGAGCATCTAATCCGGGACCACGGCTACCGGGATATTACCTACCTGGCCGGTCCAAAGGGGAATACCGATGCCGAAGAGCGTGAAAAAGCGGTTCTGGATGTCATGCGGCAATATGGCATTTCTTTTGGAGAAGACCGGATACTCTACGGGAATTTTTCTTCGAATGTCCAGAAGCAGGTCAATGAGCTGCTGGATCGATTCCCGCACATGGAAGCAATGATCTGTGCAAACGACAACATGGCAGACACTGCCTATAAGGAATGCCTCAAACGCGGCCTTACCGTCGGACGCGACATCGCGATCACCGGATATGATGACTGGGAGCTGGCCGGTATCATGGATCCGCCGCTCACAACGGTACTGCAAAATGCCAATGACATGGGCTATATGGCCGTCATCGGCGCACTGGAGCTGTGCAGAGGACGGCGCTCTTACACAGTCGTCGTCCCTGCCCGGCTCAAGATCCGTGAATCGTGCGGCTGCTGTAAAAAAAAGATCCTGGCCTCCGAGCCCGGATCTGTCGATAAGACCGACTGGCATGTGCGCTCAGAAGAAAAAATAAAAGAAATCCTGAAGGAAGTATTTTCCGAAACGACACAGCCGGAGCTGAAATCCCGCTTTGCCCGCTGTCTGCAGGAGCTGCTGCGCGCAGATTTCCGCATTCCGGAGAGTGAAGAAACGGTAAAGACCGGGCTGCAGCGCCTTGTGGATGACCAGAGCTTTGAGGAGGTGTCCAGTCATGTCTTAAGTCAGCTGCTGGAGCAATACGTCGATGACTGGCTGGAATTTGAGCTGAACGCCTCCGTGATTGATCGTCAGGCCGTCCACAACCTGCTTTTGCGTAAACGCCAGATCCACGAAAAATCGGTCTGTCATATGGTGCGCAGCGAAAAGGAACGCATGTCTAATTTTCTGCATGAAAGCTGCTTTCTCCCGCTCATCTCACGCGATATGCTCTGCTATATCGAGGATGAGACCGAGCTGTATAAGAGTGCCTTAACTAAGCTGGCCTCCTTAAATGCAGCAAACTCCTACCTCTATATTCTGAAGGAACCCGTCGTGCACTATAAAGGCGACCACTGGATCTGCCCGGATACGCTGTATCTCGCTGCCTTCCAGGAAGGACGTAAGGTACACTCCTATCGACCGGAAGAGCGTCCGCAGGTGAGCATCTCTTCTCACAGAAACACCCCCTTAAGCAGCAGGCATCCATCTGATACCTACAGCGCTGAGGTGCTCTGCCTCTTCTCCGGTGAAGTGCAGTATGGCATATTGGTCGCGGAGATCGATCCGACCAACACGGTTCTGTTCTATCTCATCAGCCGGGAGATCGGAAATATGCTCCGGCTGTATCAGCTCTCCAGGGAGCAGATGCTCTTGCGGAAAAAGCAGGAGCAGCTGATTCAGGAAATACAGGAGAAAAATCAGGTGCTGAACTTCATCTCTGAGTCTGATCCGCTCACCGGCTCTCTGAACCGCAGAGGATTCATGGAAAAGGTACTCCGAATAAACCGGGAAAGAGAAGGTGAACCGGCACTGCTGTGCTTTGCAGATCTGGATCATCTGAAGGAAATCAACGATGTATTCGGACATGCCGCCGGTGATTTTGCAATCAAATGGTGCAGTGCGACACTGCAAGAGCAGGTTGGAGCATCCGGCATTGTCGGGCGAATCGGCGGCGATGAATTCTGCGTGCTGCTCTTCGGCGATATGCAGGCAGGCCGCACATTTGTTGAACAGATCAAAGCAAAAAGTGCAGCCTTCAACGCCGCATCAGAAAAAGAGTATTATGTAGAGCTATCGATTGGCTTTGCGCCGGTCACGCTCGGAAAAGATCTCGTGATCTCTGAAAAGCTGGCTGTCGCGGACCTGACACTCTACGAGGAAAAAAAGAAACGCCGGACGTCTATTTGCAAACATCCGATCTGAACATTGACCAATGGTTACATTCATGAGATATATCATACTGTAACCATTGGTTATTGCAGGGGACTTGCATTTACGTTCTCCAGTACTGAAAAAATGCCTCTTCCTGCTTCGAGCGGATTCCATATTTCCTTCGTGCGATATAAAACCTGGATTTCCAGCTCGACGTCTGTGCCGGTATGGCTGTTATATTGTGAAGCTGTATCATATCCATATAAGGCAGCACGGAAATTCCAAATCCATTTTCCACGAGCCCTATCACCACTTCCAGTTCTTCCGCTGAGCATACCGGCCTGACTTTGATTCCTTCTTCTGCAAAAATCTGCTCCTGCAGTCCTCGAAAACCACTGGTTTTGGAAAACATAATCTGCGGATATTCCGCTGCTTCTTTTAATGTAATACTCTCTCTCGCCTCTAATGGATGCCCCTTTGGCACCGCCACCGCGATGTAAGACTCCCGAATCGGATAATATTCCAGCCCGTCCGCTTTCAAAAGATCCGAACAGAAACCAATATCATAACTGCCGTCCAGAAGCCCTTCTTCGATCTCCGGCGTCAGCCGATTATAAATAATGAACGGAAAGGTCGCACCAAACTGCTTCAGCATCTGTGGGATCATCCTCGGCGCCAGCGGATACACTGTGCCGATCCGAACCGTCTTCTCCTCTGCCCGAAATCCCGCTGCCCGTTCCTCCATCCGCAGATACGCATCCAATATCTCCTCTACCTCTTTCATCAGCTCTTTTCCATACTGGCTTAAACTCACATTCCGCCCTTCTTTCTGAAAAAGCGGAACACCATACTCCTCTTCTAAGGTTTTGATCGCATGGCTGAGTCCCGGCTGAGAAATATTCAGCGCTTTCGCCGCCTGCCCATAGTGCTGCGTTTTTGCCAGCTCAGCGAAGTATTTTAAATATTCGATATTCATTTTTCTCTCCTGATGTCTGCTTATTTCCGCAAGAAACGGCTTCATCTATGCTTACTGCTGCGGGACCATTGTCAGATCTGCCGGCCGATTCTCAATTACCATCCCGTAGCAGGAGCTTCATTATTTACAATTACTCCTCGCAATGGAAGCAAGAGCCAACCCACTGCCTATTGCTTTGCACAATTGAAGTAAGAGACTTGCTTGATTCGGTTAAAATTATAGCATAATTCATTCAGTTTCTAAATGAATTTATTCAAAATAATCATTTGTTTTTATTGATTATCTTCCATATAATAGACACAGCTTGCAAAAATGAGCGTATTACCGTTCAAGAAAGAAGGATACCATCTTATGAACACGAAAAAATTGCACCTCTCGGGCGAAGTAGCCCTTCTGATCGTGCTGCTGATTAATTCTCTTGGCGTCGATCTGATGTCCAAAAGCGAATTCGGGATTTCGACCATTTCCTCCGTACCGCTGATCTTCAGCACCGCTTTTCCGGTATTCAGCTTCGGTACATGGAACTATATATTCCAGACCCTGCTCGTCCTCACACTGATGGTTCTGAAGCGCTCCTTCTGTCCCGGCTACCTGTTCTCCTTCGTAGTCGGAATCGGATTCGGAAAAATGATCGACGTACACAATGCCTGGCTTTTGGCACTGCCAAACACCCTGCCACTGAATATCATCTATTTTTTCTCTGGCTTTCTTCTGATGTGCTCCGGCATCTGCCTCGCCAACAATTGCATGCTCCCGATCATTCCAACCGATATCTTTCCGCGCGATCTGTCCGCAATTTTAAAAAAGAATTACAAAACCATCAAGACTTCTTTTGATCTCTGCTGTCTGACCACGACCGTCATCCTGTCGCTTACGATCCTGCATCGCTTTTATGGCATTGGAATCGGCACCATCTTCTGTGCATTCCTGACCGGAAAAACAGTCTCTGTCATTCAGCGCTTCATCGGCAGTCATGTAGAATTCTACCGTCTGACCGGGAAAGAACATCTCATGCCTCAAAAAAGCGTGCGCCATGAAAACAAGTCATGAACGCAGTCGCTTTGCTACGATCAGTGATAATTGATGACATGAGCACTCCAATAATGTCCATAAAAACTCGAGGAGAGCGAATAACGTAACGCTCAGCGACTTGATAAAAGATCAGAGTAAACTTTTTCAGGCGGCTTGTTCAAAAAAAATAATTTTATGGTACAATTAGGAAAATGGTGTTTAATTTTATAAAGCCGACAAATCAGTATTGTAAAGGAGTAAAGTTGAAATGAAGATTCGCAAAGCAGAGAAAAAGGACATCCCAAGAATTCTTGTACTGTTGGGACAGGTATTACAGATCCATGCAGAGATCCGCCCGGATATTTTTTATACCAGGTACCACCAAATATACCCTTTGCGAGTTGACAGAGCTATTGAAGCAGGAAAATAATCCTGTCTACGTTGCCGTAGATGAGGACGATCTGTGCATGGGCTATGCCTTCTGTCAACTCAGGGAGCAGCCCTTTTCCACCAACATGGTGTCTTTTAAATCATTGTTCATTGATGGCCTTTGCGTTGATAAGCAGGCACGAGGACAGCATATTGGGGAAAGTCTGTTTGGATATGTGAAGCAACAGGCAAAAGAACTGGGCTGCTATGAAGTAACCCTGAACGTCTGGGCAGGAAATACCTCTGCAGAGCACTTCTACGAAAAGATGGGAAGAGAGTATGAAACTTTTTCTGTAAAATAATGTTTGGAAGGTTCTTCTATGATACAATAAATATCATTAGGAGGACCTTTTATTATGGAAAGACAGTAAGCGCCAAGTATTCCTGCGGATTTTCAAATCCTTAGATTTCCCCTATAATTGCAGCTGATAGATACTTAGATTATTTCACTACAATTATGGAGGATAGGTTATGGCAGGTACTCGCAAGACCCGCGTAGTTTTGCGATGGCAGATGAGACGCAGGTCCAGGTATTGAAAGAGGAAGGACGCAGGGCACAGACCCAGTCATTCATGTGGCTGTTCCGAAGCGGTGAGGACGGACTTGCGGAGATCATCCTGTATGGCTATTCCCCGACTAGGAGCGGCAGCCATGCAAAGGAGTTTCTGGAAGGCTACAGAGGATATCTGGAAACAGACGGCTATCAGGGTTATAACAGTCTGCCTGGGATCAGGCGCTGCTCCTGTTGGGCACATATCCGCCGATACTTTATCGACGCTGTTCCCAAAGGGAAGCAGTATGACTACAGCCAGCCTGCAGTACAAGGAGTCCAGTACTGCAATCGGTTGTTTGCCATGGAAGACTCCATTAACAAAAAGTATCCCGGTAATTATGAAAAGCGGAAACAACTGCGTCTCGAGAAGGAAAAACCTGTTCTGGAGGCCTTCTGGTCGTGGCTTGACCAGCAAAAGCCCGTCCGGAATACTCGGCTGGATAAAGCCGTGAATTATGTTCTCAACAGGCGTGATATAGCGGAAACCTATCTGGAAGACGGGCGGTGCAGCTTTACCAATAATCTCAGTGAGAATGCGATCCGTCCGTTCGCAGTGGGGCGAAAAAACTGGCTGTTCAGCAGTTCCGTGGACGGAGCGAATGCCAGCGCAGTAGTCTACACAATGGTTGAGATGGCCAAAGCACATGGGCTGAACATCTACGGATATCTTAAATTTCTGCTGGAGAACCGACCGAGTAAAAATATGACCGATAAACAGCTGGCGGAACTGGCACCTTGGAGTGAAAAACTCCAATCTATCAAAAATCGCATGTGAATTATAGTGAATTACTCCAACTC
>OLQE01000405.1_pt1 | contig 36005 bp, 25 predicted proteins | sample 1643161 | NCBI WGS metagenome assembly OLQE01 (sample SAMEA3136650, study PRJEB25190) | human gut metagenome | reverse complement strand
TCGCAATCCATCCCTGCAGCTCTGCTGACAGGGCCTAGCTTCGCTACTTGCTCATTACAGAATCTTCCTCTTCTTGAAAATAAAAATAATAATGGCAACTACCACCAGGCTCAGTCCGATGACAAATGGATAGCCGTGTGTCAGCTCAGGCATATTTTCAAAATTCATCCCGTACCAGCCGGTAATCAAAGTCAGTGGAAAGAAAATTGTGGAAATGATGGTCAGAAACTCCATGTTGGCATTCTGATGCTCCGCCACTTTTCCCTGATAAGTATCCCGCACCTGCCCGATATAATCCAGTAAGTACATGGTACGGCCTCTCAGCCGGTCTGCCCGGTCAGAAATCGTGCCAAAATAAGCCAGATTTTTGCCGGAAAAGAAATTATTTTCATTTTCTTCCAGCTGCTTGCCAAAGTCGTGCAGCTCGTCATAATACTCTCTTAAAATCAAAAGCTCCTTCCGAAGGATTGCGATCTCGGAGGTAACTCCCTCCAGTTCACCTCCCGTGACCCGCTCCTCCAGATTCATAATGCGCTTCTCATATCGCCCGAGATTGTCCAGATCCTGATCCATAAATTTGATGCAAAAATTATACAGAAAACGTTCACGGCTCTCACCCGGTCTTGTCCGGCTTGCAATAATCCGCTTGATTACCTTTACCGCAAATTCTTCGTCATCAATGATTACGATGTTCTTACGGTTCGCGAAAAAATACATCCGCATCTTTTCACCGATCACAGCATTCAGCTTTGGAATGTGAAGGTTTCCGCAAATACATTTCTGCTGTGACTCCACCTTACAGAATTCAATATCTTCCAGATCGATATCTCCTTCATATGAAACTCCCGCAATTTCCAGTGCCTGCAAAGCGGTATCTGAAGTCGAGACAAACACTGCACGGAGATCCTTTTTCTGCTTCTGTTCGATCGCATTTTCCGGATTCATCTGTTTTTCCAGCTTCTTTTTCTCTTTTGCTTCCGCTTTCAGCGCAAGATATTCATCAACGGATGATTTCATGATTGCCTTTTTCAGAATATATACTTTAATTGCCATTCTTTATATTCCCCTCTTGCCGGATATCTCTTTCAGGCGCCCGCAAAACGCCGCAATCTGCACAGATTCCGCATTATCGAATGCTCTCAATCACCTCATGCAGATACTCATAGCACGTCTTCAGCTTCTCCTGGCCATCCTCGTCCAGCGGAATCTGCAAGGTACGCTCAATGCCGTTTCTGGAAATGACGCATGGCAGGCTCATGGCTACACCGCGCAGCCCGTATTCTCCGTTCAGCACGACCGATGCCGGGACGACCGCATGCTCATTACGCATGATCGCGCCGATCAGGCGGCAGACACTCAAGGCGATACCGGAGCTCGTATAGCCCTTCAGCTCCACGATGTCCAGTCCGCTGACCTTCACCTCCGAGAGAAGCTGTTCCTTGTCAATCGGCTCTGAAAGGTCAAACTGACGCTCAAACTGGTCGAACGGAATGCCGACAATATTGACCGCATTCCACGGAATGAAACTCGTTCCGCCATGCTCGCCGAGCACAAACCCGGTCACATTCTTCGCATCGACACCGCAGCGGTCCGCAACCATTTTATTGAAGCGGGCCGTGTCCAGGAGCGTACCGGTACCGATCATCTTCCGGCGCGGATAATCGAACTCTGTCTGAGCAAGGTAGGTCAGAATATCCATCGGATTCGAGACATTGATAATCACAGCCTCCCGCGTATAGCGCACGATCTCTGTCATAATGCTGCGCATCACCTGCACATTCGACTGCAGCAGCACCATACGGTCTCTGGAATTGCCCGGCTGTATGCTCGGCCCCGCTGTATTGATAATGATCTGTGCATCCTTGCAGTCCTCATACGTTCCCACGCGGATACTCGCATTCGCACTGTATGCAAATGCAGTCGTATGACTTGCATCCATCACAACACCGAGTGCCTTTTTTTCATTTCGATTCACCACAACAATCTCATCTGCCAGATTCATACGCAGAAGTGAATCCAGTATCGCTGATCCGACGTGCCCTGCTCCGATCAGGACAACCTTTCCATAATTGACTGCTCCCATTTTTCTTTCCTCCCTGTATACTGTAAAGCGAACATTCACAATCCATCCCTGCAGCTCTGCTGACAGGGCCTAGCTTCGCTACTTGCAAAATCATAAGAAATCCTCCCGCAAGCGGATCCCTCCTTGTGATATTTAAATTTTATCAGCTCAGCAGCTCCCGCACCATCTTCGCATCAAACACGACCTGTGTGACGTGGTTGACTTCGATCTGATAGAGGGCGTTCGCCGCGATGTGCTCAGCCGCCTGCTCCAGGTCACGAATTCCACTCGTATTTGAGAAGAGATCGACGATCGCTTCCAGGCCATCCGCCGCGATGAGACACTCATTTTCCTTCAATCCCATGCGTTTTAACACCTTCGGCAGAGCGAAACGGGAGAAAATGATCTTCTTTTCTTCTGCCGTGTAGTCCGGGATATCAATTACCGCAAAGCGGGACATGAGCGGTGCACTGATTTTATCCTTCTCATTCGCCGTCGCGATCGGATAGACGCCGCCGGTCGGCACCATGCACTCCATGTAATTGTCGGTAAAGCCGAGGTTGTCCAGAAGCGTCAGCAGTACATCCGCCGGATTGCCGCTGCCCTTCCCGGATGCCGCCTTATCCAGCTCGTTGATGATAAAGACGAGATTTGACTCTCCCGCGGCAGAAAATGCTTCCATAATAATACCCGGCTTTGCATTTGCATACACACGGGAGCTTCCGGTCAGCTGCTCCGGATCGTTGATCGAGCTCATGTCCAGGGTAGTCCACGGCAGCTTCAGAATCCTTGCAACCGCATAGGCGATCTGGGACTTTCCGGTACCTGCCGGTCCGATCAGCAGAAGTCCGTAAGCCGGAAGTGTGTGCGTCCGGTTGATCTGAATGATCGTCTCGATAATCCGCTGCTTCACACGCTCCATGCCATAGAGCTCCTCGTCGAGAATCCGACGTGCCTCGTCCGGATCGATCGCCTCGAAGTAATGATTCTTCCACTGAATGTTCATCATGATCGAGAGTGCGCGCTGTGCATGTCTGCGCTCCTCCGGAGATACCTCATGAGAACGGGCCACCGCCAGATTCCGGCGCGCCCAGAGTCTGATATTATCCGGGAGCGTCCGCCCCGCGCAGGTCATAAAATCCGTGATGCTCTGCAGGCTCGTCAGCTTCATGTCGTCACCAAGCTCCTCCTGCTCGTCCTCCTCCTGCTCGTCCTCCGGCGCATGGCTCGCCAGCAATCTTTCGATCATAAACTGTAAAAATCCATCCTCTGCCGAGAGCTTCGTCCCGCCGCCGAATGCGGTCTCCCGGATCTTGTACACGGCATAGCCTTCCTCCGTATTCTTTCCGGACAGCCGCACACTGATATGATTTTCACCAAGCCACCGCAGCAGGCTGATAAACCGCGCATCCACGCGCAGAATGTCCGCCTCGAACGTTCCATCCTCTTCCTTAAACTCAAACGAAGTCCGCTTTGCCTGATTCGTGAAAATCCCGCAGGAATGATGCTTCCACTGCCGCTTTGCATTGTCCAGAATGAGCATCGGCCTCTCCCACGTCGCCTCTGTCTCCTCCGACCGGAATGATGTATAAGTACAGATACTTTCCTGTTTTTTATCGGTAGAACCGCTGAAATCAAATACTGGCATTTTCTTTCTCCCTTTTTCCTGATTTTATCTATTTATACCACATTTTCTTCCAAAATCAAAGATATGATGTGTCGGTTAAAATAAAAATATCCGGCTGACTATACCGGACATTTTTATCTTCTTGTATTCATTTTCAGAGAACCAAATATTTATGATGATACAAGAGTCAAAAGGTCATGCGTTTCATGCTTGCATGAAAAAGCATGACTTATTGACCCGCAAAACACCGAAAAGTAGCCATTTTTCGTAGAAAAATGAGCGGATTTGAGGTGTTTCAGGATTGCGGGAGCATGAAATGCGGAGCAATCTGTGTATCATTGGGGTCAAAAGGTCAAAAAGTCGTTCCTAATAGTACCTGATATACGTTATGTTGTCAATCCACTATATTCTCGCCTCTCATCATATAGAGGAAAAAATATTTTTCAGCAATCATCGTCACAAAAGATTTTGAGATTCCTTGCGTTTTTGAGGAAAACGTATATACTAATCGATGATGCCTGCTTTAACTTTTAAAACAGATGACTCACATGATTGGGTTAAAGATCACATTACCCTATTGGAAAGGAGACGGTTTGTTTCAAGATTGCTGGAAACAAACTCTGTTATTATGCCTATACATGGATTTCAAACACTGACTCTGCTGGATTATCCCGGCTATACTGCCGCAACGGTCTTTCTCGGCGGCTGCAATTTCCGCTGTCCCTTCTGTCAGAATGCCGGTCTGGTCCTTCACCCGGAAAAAGAACCGGTGATCGCTGAGGAGGATGTACTCGCTTTTTTGAAAAAAAGACGGCGTGTACTGGACGGCGTCTGTATCACCGGTGGAGAACCCACACTGGCTCCGGATCTCCCGTCACTGATCCGTTCCATCAAAGAACTGGGCTATCTTGTCAAGCTGGACACGAATGGTACGCATCCTGCCGTTGTCCGCAGACTTACAGAAGAAAAGCTGATCGATTACGTCGCCATGGATATCAAAAGTTCCCGGGAGCATTATGACCGGCTGGCCGGAAGCAGCAGTGAAAAACTGCTGTCTGCCGTAGAAGAAACGGCTGCTTTCCTTATGAACGGAAGTCTGGATTATGAATTCCGTACCACGGTCGTCAGAGAGCTTCATGAGGAGGAGGATTTTGAAAAGATCCGTGACTGGCTGGCCGGCTGTAAGCGTTATTATCTTCAGGCTTACAAGGATTCCGAGCATATCCTGAAGCCGGACAGGTACAGCAGCTACAGCCGTGAAGAACTGGAATACTTTGCCGGGATCCTGCGCAAAAAAATCCCCCTGGTGGAGATCAGGGGAATCGATTAAGACCCTATGTTTTTAAAAAATGACGTGATTTTTCTATAACACCCGGCACCAGTAGCCACGGCAGCTTCCCGGTACCTTCTCTTTGCTTTCCTTAAAAACCGGAAAGCCAAAGGAGACCGCCATTTGTTGTTCTTTGCCGGAATAAGTTCCGGGAACTGCCAGAAAAAAGCTTCCATCTATTGCTTTTCCAAACAAAAGATGATGGTAATTGTAGTAACCATGGTAAATAAAACTGTTTCTGGCTGCGCTCCAGTTTTTGCAGCAGAAAAAATGCAGTTCCCGTGGTGTGATCAGAATGGCGTCAAGTGCTTCTCCCTCCAGAAATGGATTTCTGTGGGCAAAAGCCGGCGCCAGGCGGTTCCAGAGGCTGACATAGCGTTCCGGCGGTTCTTCTTCGCCTGTTTCTTTCTCTGTTGTAGTTGTCTCTTCTGCTTCTTTTTCTGTTCTTTCGTCTGCTTCTGTCCCTGCAAGAAATTCCGCTTCCTGCGCCCGTACTCCATTGATCGGCTTTTCTGCCTTGACCGTCTCCGCCTTTGTCTCTTCTGATTTAAGCACTTCAGGCTCTTGTTTCTTTGATTCAGGTGCTTCCGGCTCCGGTTTCTCCGATTCAGGTGCTTCCTGCCTGGCCGTTTCCGGTTCAGACTTCTCTAACTCCGGTTCTGTTATGCTCTCTGCGTCCGCTGTGTCCTTTTTCTCCTGTATCTCAATCTCCAGTTCCATCCTCGTCACCGGTTCCTCATCCCAGACGGTGATATAATTTTCTCCCGGTCCGCCCTTGATCCAAAGCCCGGAAAGCTGATCCAGAGCATAACCGCTTTCCATAAGATCCTCTGTATCTGTTTCCACCTTAAGGAAATACTGCAGCCGTGCCTGTGTGCCGGAAGACTTTTTCATTTCTCCAAGAAAGATTCCAGAAAACTTTTCCCCTTTCCGTAAAAAACCATAAGCATCCAGACTGCCCTCCCGGTTTCCCGCGGCTTCCATCTGAATGCTTATCTTTAAACTTCTTCCTCTGGCCTCTGCCTTTGCAAAGCCTGTATTTTTCTCTTTTTTACCATTCCTGTATGCATAAATGTAAGAGATAAAACGCCTGTAAGCAGCCAAATCCATCTCTCCTGCTGTTTTCTCAAGGCTACTATATGCACCACCCTTACCTTTTATTCTTGCACATCCCGATCAGTTTTTCTCTGGAAATATCGTCCGTCTTTGCCAGATACCGGTTCATGCTCATCTGCATGTCCATAGCCTGGCGCAGAGGCGTGACAGAAGCTTTTCTGCGTCCGGATGCCAGATGAATACGAAAGGCTACTCTGGAAGCGTTTTTGATGTGAAGCCCCTTTTCATCCGCCTTTGGAAAACCATCTGCCTTCAGTTCTCCTTTTCCGATGAGAAAAACACCTTTTTTTTCTTCTTCAAAATAGAATCCGCCCAGATTATAGTTCCGGTAAGCCTGCTTTTCTGACGGTTCCACCTTTGCCGTCAGATTCAGACAGGTCGTTTCCGCTGTAATTTCATAATAAAAAAGTTTTTCTTTCTGTGAGGCAAATGCCAGAATTTTTACCGGGGTTTCTTTGTATACAAACTCGGTATACAAGATTTTCCTGTCTTCATCCACATATCGCTGATAGCCGGAAACCAGTTCCGGATCAAGATCCAGACGGATCTTCAGATCTGCTGCCCAGCCAAACGCAGTTTCTTTCAGGCTGATCTTCTCCGTCGGAAGGCTGCCGTAATCCTTGATACTCCCCATTCGGCTGCTGCTTTGCCAGGCTCCGTTTTTATTCCCGGTCTGCTGTGTACTTCTTCTCATAATCCCCTTCTCCTGTTTTTCTGTTTTCTTGTAACTGTTCCGAGCCAAGCAGATTTTCATACAAAAGTGTGAGTCATGCTTGCATGAATGAACACTTTTACAGGGAAATCTATTTAGCTCGGAACAGTTACATTTTCTTGTAGAATTGCGAGAGCTGCGTTGCAATTTGTAGCATCATTATATCATCCTGTCAACGCGGAAGTAAAGCGGGCATTCATAATGTTCTGCTGCGTTGCCGTCAATATAGCAGATACTTAATTTTCACTGTACTAGACACCGTAATCATGATACACTGAATGGGATGAATTGAACGCAGATAAGCATTCCCCCGTTTCAAGTGCGCGGAGCACTAAGCGGCGGGTGAGGGGGAATGCTTATGTCAGTGGGAGTTGAAAGCTCCCACTGATAGATCGCGAAGCGACTGCGTTCATGAGCAAGTAGCGAAGCGGATTGCGAATGTCCGCTTTACATTGTTACAGAACCATATACAGATTTATGGCAAAGAACTATAAGCAGGTTGAGGATACAATTGTACTTGGCTGGAAGGTCGAACTGCATCTGCAAACTTCGATATCTGGAGAATGAAGATATCATTGATCAATGGATCGGCCGAGAAATTGGTGGTGTAAATGATTCTGTGTAAATCTTTCAGATGGATGATAGAATCGCAGATTTATAGAAAACAAATAGATCATGTGATGGGCTGAATGGCATTATTTCTTGCTGTTCAGCCCGTTGTTTGTGTAATAGCCAGGATTCCATGATGTAGAATTGCGGGAGCTGCTTTGCAGCGGAGCAGCTCGTAGGCATCGGTTGGGGGAAAAAGACCTTTTGACCCCAACATCATTTCAAGGAATCCTGACATCATCAGATAGAAAACAACAAGTCTGTGACACACGAGATAAGAATCGTAATTGTTTCAGATCATACCTCCAGAACGACTGCCTGATATCCTTCCAGTGTAATCTCATTTCCATCTGTCTTAAGCTGCGGAAGATTGTTCAGCACGATATTTTTGATCTTTGACGGAAGCGTCAGGGTCTGCGGTTGTGTTTTGTAGTTGCCGATCACGAGCAGTGTCTGGTCTGCGGATTTCCGGTAGTATGCCATGACACGGTCCTGATCCTCAAAGACAGGAAGCAGATCGCCGTATACGACAGTTTTGCTATAAGCCGGATCCTTACGCAGCGCAAGCAGGCGGCGGTAGTACTGATAAACGGAATCCGGATCATTTTTCTGGCTTTCCAGGTTGATCTTTGTGTAATTGCGGTTTACCTTCAGCCATGGAGTGCCGGTTGTAAAACCTGCATTCGCGGAAGCATCCCACTGGAACGGAGTCCGGGCATTATCACGGCTGACACGGTTTACCGCCTTCAGGGCAGCGTCTGGTGTCAGACCGGCATCTAAAGCTACCTGGTACTCGTCGAGTGTTGAAATATCGTCCACTTCGCTGATCGACTGGAATTCTACATTTTCCATACCGATCTCCTGGCCCTGATAGATAAACGGAAGGCCGCGGAGCATGACATTCATTGTGGCAAGCAGTTTTTTGGCGGTGAGAGTACATTCACCCTCCGGGATATAGCGGGAAACGCCGCGCGGTTCATCATGATTTTCGATGATATTGGAGAGCATGCCGATATCGCCGATTTTTTTCTGGCTGGCGAAGCAGCAGCTGCGGTAGTCATTCGGGGTGATTGGAGTCTGGTCATACCAGCCCTTCTCACTGCCGCCGAAGATGGCCTCATTGAAATCGAACATCGTTGAGAAATATCCGTTGTCACCGATGAAATCCGGAAGCTCCTCCGGTTTTTCATCAAAGACCTCGCCGGCAGTAAATGCACTGTGCGGAAGGAAAGTACGGTCACGCATTTCTCCTAGAAATTCACCGACACCGACTGCGTGCTTGAGCATTTCACCCGGGCTGCACATGCCGTCTGCACGGTTCGCCGGATAATCCCGCCACGGAAGCGCCTTTTTGATGTTGATGATCGCATCGATACGGAAGCCGGCAAGTCCCTTATCCAGCCACCAGTTGATCATTTTATAGATTTCCTCGCGCAGCTTCGGATTTTCCCAGTTCAGATCCGGTTGCTTTTTGTGGAACATGTGCAGATAATATTTGTCCGGATGACCCGGGAGCGGTTCCCAGACACTGCCGCCGAAGTAAGAACGCCAGTTGCATGGCAGTTTTCCGTCCGGACAGTCTTCAATGTAAAAATATTTTCCGTACTCGCCATCCGGATCCTCGCAGGCTTTTTTGAACCATTCGTGCTCATCGGAGCAGTGATTGACGACGAGATCCATTAGGATATACATATCGCGTTTTTTTGCTTCGACGATCAGACGGTCCATGTCATCCATTGTGCCGAAGCGCGGGTCGATGTTGTAATAATCAGAAATATCATAGCCCTGATCTGCGAGCGGTGAGCAGTAGATTGGAGAGAGCCAGATAATGTCGATGCCGAGGTCTTTGAGGTAATCGAGTTTGCTGATAATGCCCGGAAGATCACCGATGCCGTCTCCGTTAGAATCACAGAAGCTTTTCGGGTAGATCTGATAGGCTGTTTTTGTGTGCCACCATTTTTTTTGCATAGTAAAATACCTTTCATTATTTAATGAGTGTTTATTTTCGGAAAAGTTTCCTCTATATTTTGCTTGCGGAACTGAAGAGGGGTAAATCCGGTCGCCTTTTTGAATTCCTTCATAAAATGCCCAAGATTATTGAACCCGCTTTCCAGACAGACCTCCGTGACCTGCAGTTCGGTCGTACGCAGCAATGTTGCCGCATGGCGGATACGGAAGTCGTTGATATAGGAAACGGGTGTTTTACCGAGTGATTTTTTGAAAAAACGACAAAAGTACTGCTCATTCATTCCGGCAAGTGCAGCCAGCTCTCCAAGAGAAAGCGGATGCTGGTAGTTTTGGCGGATGTGACTGATCACGGTCTTAAGAAGTTCCACGCGCGGATTGCGTACCGGTTCATTTGAGGCAAGCAGAGCATGTTCCGCGAGAATTCCGAGAATATTCAAAAGCGCAGCCTTGATCCGCAATTGCGAAACAGGATTTTCGGTTGTAAACTGGTCCAGACAGATCCGGTTTTCCCGAAAGAAGATCGAGCGGATCCGAAAAAATTCCTGTTGTATTTCCGAAAAAGCCGGGTGCTCAGGTCCGAGAAAAGACGGAAAGGAAAGCTTGTGTTCTGATAACGGAAGCAGAAACTGTTCCTGTGCCGGGTCTGGAGCGGCGAATGTGAGCAGATCGGGAGAGAAGACGACTGCCTGTTCCCGATACTGATCAGAATCAGAGGTAAGTGCATGCAGTTCTCCGCTGTTGATAAAACAAAAGCATGGGCTTTTGAGATGAGTCAGTGTCATATTGATATCAACCTGATAAGAGTCCTGCTCAAGATAGATGATCTCGATGGGTTCATGCCAGTGATGTTTGACCGTAAATGGAAAACCAGGCGGATTAGTCTCACGCACCGCCTGGTAAAATGCACATGGAAAACTGAAGCTTCCATGCTGCCTTGCTTCTTTTAAGAAAGAAGGAAGCCGGTTATATGTTGTCTCTGTCTTCATTTATGAAGAATGACGCGTGCCTCGTACGGCTGCAGTTTTCCAGCTTTATGTCCTTTGTAATTAGAGATCAGCTCTTCGGCGGCCGGATCTTCGCAAAGAACACAGTCCTGTTCCTGATCGGTAAAGTTGCAGGCAACGGTCAGTACCTGTCCGTCAAGAATACGCTTGTAAGCATAGATGGTTTCGCTGTCCTCGAGAAGTCCCTGGAATTTTCCGTAAACGATGATCGGAAGCGTGTGGCGCAGACGGATCAGCTCCTGATAATAATGGAAAACAGAATCCGGATCGGCGAGGGCGGCCTTGGCATTGATCTCTTTATAGTTCGGGTTTACGTTGATCCACGGGGTACCGTCTGTAAAGCCTGCATTTTTGGAATCGTCCCACTGCATCGGAGTACGGGCATTGTCACGGCTGATCTCTTTGAGATAACGCATCATATCCTCTGCTTTTACCAGTCCGTTGTCCACATACTGATGGAAAGCATTGATACTCTCAATGTCACGGTAGTCCTCCAGCTTGTCAAAGTAAACGTTTGTCATGCCGAGCTCTTCGCCCTGATAGATGTACGGTGTGCCCTTCATCATGTGCAGGCAGGTAGCAAGCATTTTTGCAGAGATGACGCGATATGCTTCAGAGTCGTTGCCAAAACGGGAGACAACGCGCGGCTGGTCATGGTTATCGAGGAAAAGGCTGTTCCAGGCCTTGCCTTCCAGCTCGTACTGCCATTTGTTCATGACACGGCGGAAGTCGGTCAGCTGCGGTTTCTGGTCAGTCCATTTTCCAATCGGGCTCTTTACAAGATCTACATGCTCAAACTGGAATACCATACCAAGCTCAGTACCGTCGCTGTTTGCGTATTTCTTTGCTTCGTCGATTGTAACACCGGCTGCCTCACCTACGGTGAGCAGGTCATAGTGGGAGAGCACGCGATTGTTCATTTCCTGAAGAAATTCATGGACGCGCGGGCCATTGCAGACATACGGACCGAAGCTGCCGTAAAGTCCGTCTTCAACCGGTCCGTCCGGATAAGACTGATCCTTGGAGATCATGCTGATGACATCCATGCGGAAGCCGTCAATTCCCTTCTCGCACCACCAGTTCATCATATCAAAGACTTCATCGCGGACTTTCGGGTTTTCCCAGTTCAGATCAGGCTGTTTTTTGGAAAAGCAGTGCAGATAGTACATGCCGGTACGTTCGTCAAACTCCCATGCGGAACCGCCGAAGCAGGCACCCCAGTTGTTCGGCTCTTTTCCATTCTTCGGGTCTTTCCAGATGTAGTAATCACGATAAGGGTTGTCTTTGGAACTGCGGCTTTCGATAAACCATGCATGCTCATCAGAGGTATGGTTAACGACAAGATCCATGACAATTTTGATATGATGACGGTGTGCCTCTGCAAGCAGACGGTCGAAATCTTCCATAGTACCGAAATCATCCATGATATCACGGTAATCGGAAATATCGTAGCCATTGTCATCGTTCGGTGATTTGTAAACCGGAGAAAGCCAGATCACATCGATCCCGAGCGTCTCCAGGTAATCAAGATGTGCGGTGATACCATTCAGATCACCAATGCCGTCACCGTTGCTGTCCGCGAAGCTGCGCGGATAAATCTGATAAATAACGGCTTCTTTCCACCATGCTTTTTTTTCTTCTGCCATCGTTTTTTCCTCCTGTATGGTTGTTGTCATTTGAGCCGGAAAAGTGACCGCAGGTAACACTATTCTGACTCTGAAATGTATTTTTTCGGCTGATTTCGCAAAAAACTGACGGAATCATTTTGCTTTGTTATCTCCTACTATAACTGTGGCAGAAGAAAAAATCTACTGCTAATATGACAGAAACTTACGGTATTTTGACTTATTGAAAGCAGAATAAGAATTTCGCCGCGTCAAGTGCGCGGAGCACGAATGTCCGCTTTATGATGAAGCGGCTGTCAGAAAAGTATCTGCAAAAAAACACCCCATACCTCTCAGGCCTGAGAGGAAGGGGTATTCATGTTTTGGGGACATTTTTTTATGATCCAGAAGAAGGTTCCGGTGAAAATAATTCCTTTTATAATAGTGGTGGAAGAAAATGCCCACCAGATACCGTTCAGACCCATAGAAGTATTTCCAAGGATCATAGCCAGCGGGATTCTTGCACTTGTAAAGAGGATGCTGATGATGCTGCACAGATTTGTTTTGCCAAGTCCGGATATGGCACCGATGGTAGTAAGCTCGATGCACAGAAAGGCTTCGCTGAATCCGATGATAACCAGATAGCTGACAGCAGTTGCAATGGCAGAAGGTTCGTGGAAGAAGATCGTAGCGATCGGGGTTGGTGTAAAGATAAAGATCAGAGTGATCAGTAATCCCCAGATACCGATCGTCCAGAGGGAAGCCCGGTATCCTTTCTTGACCCGGTCAATCTTTCCGGCTCCGTAGTTCTGTGCAGTAAAAGCATTGAGTGCAGTGGCAAAACCATCAGCAGTATTCCAGGATACGGATTCGATCTGCCCTCCGACACGCAGGGTAGCGACTGCTTCCGCACCGAATGCAGATACCATCCTGGTGATAAGCATGGAGATCATACAGTATACCATTCCCTGGATCCCGGTCGGGATACCGATCTTGCAGATCCCGCTCAGATATTTTCCGGACATTCTGCCGATCAGATGGATACCTTTCAGCACATTTTCTTTTTTCTGCCAGATGATGTCAAGCACCATAATACTCATAACAATGAACTGGGCGGTAACGGTTGCGATCGCTGCACCGCTGACACCAAGCTTTGGTAACGGACCGGGTCCCAGGATCAGCAGAGGATCCAGGATCATATTTGTTACCAGTCCTACCAGATTAGCCAGAAAGGGCGTTTTGGAATCCCCCTGTGCCGTATAGACACCGGTCAGTGTCATGGTCATAAAGGAAAAGACGATCAGACCACAGGCAATCCGTGTGTAGGAAATGGCAGCATCATAAGCTTCCACATCGGTCAGATTGAAAAAGCCTACCATCTGGCGTGCAAAGACCAGAGAGAAAACGGCAAAGAGCAGTCCCATATATAAGGATAACTGCATAGCTGTCTGTGCATATTTATGGGCGCTTTCTTTGTCACCCCGTCCGATACACTGGGCTACCTGCACCTGTCCGCCCATTCTGGCAATTGAAGACAGGCCCTGGGAAAGCCAGGTAAACATGCCGCCGACACCGACTCCGGCCACGGCCTTTGATCCCAGCAGTCCGATCCATGCCATATCTGTGATATTATACAATGTTGCAAGGAATGACGATGCCATGATCGGGATCGCCAGCTTTATCAGGGACTTAAGAATCGGCCCTTTTGTTAAATTACTTTCCAAGATGTTTAACCTCAAATCTTTTATTTTTATGCTCACGTATAACCTATCATAACATTTTCATTCTATAAAAACAATCCTTTTGATCCATACATCTGTCGATACCGATCTGACATTGACATTTTGCATGCTTCTGGTATAATTCAGTCAAACGGGGTAATAAAAACGCAAAAAATAATAAGAAAAGGAGTATTGGGAAAATGGATTTACAGCAGATTTTTGACAACACGGATTTTGTCCATGCAAGTGGAACAAAAGAGGAATTGCAGGTTGCGGAGTATTTAAAGACGCAGTGTGAAAACATGGGGGTCGCTTCCAGGATAGAAGGATTTCGTGTGGCAATGGGTGAGATCGAAACGGCACATTTATACGCTGACGGGGAAGAAGTGACCTGTAAGGCTTTCACCTGCTGCGGAAGCGGAGTGGCAGAGGGCGAGCTTTATTACATGCCTGGTACGGATCCTGTTTCTATCGCAGGTGCAAAGGATAAGATCGTTCTGATGGATACGCAGGGAGTCGGATTTTTTGTTTATCAGGATCTGATGAAGGCTGGCGCAAAAGCAATCCTGTTTCAGTATGGAAATCTCCATTATCCGCAGCAGGATATTGATCAGAGAGATCTTCGCAAAGTGGTTGTCGGAGAGGAAAGAAAAGTGCTCTGTGCAATGATCCATTGCTCTGATGGCGTAAAACTTGTGAAAAACAATGTGAAAACGATCCGCTTAGAGGTTGAGCAGAGAGAGTATGACGGAGAATCCCATAACGTGATCGCCGAGCTTCCCGGAAAAAAAGAGGAATGGATCGTGTTGACCGCACACTATGATACAACTTCTCTTTCACATGGTGCTTATGATAATATGAGCGGCTGTGCAGGACTGCTTGGAATCATGGAGTACATGAAAGACAAAGAGCGCAATTATGGTCTTCGTTTTGTGTTCTGCGGAAGTGAAGAGCGGGGCTTGTTAGGATCAAAAGCCTATGTGGAAGATCACGAGGCAGAGCTTGAGAAAATAGTTTTCAACATCAATCTTGATATGATCGGAACGTACATGGGTAAATTTATCGCCTGTGCATCCGCAGAAGAAAAGCTTGCCCATTATATCAGCTATATGGCAGCAGAGACCGGCTTTCCTGTTGCGGCAGAAACAGGAGTCTATTCCAGTGATTCGACACCGTTTGCAGACAAAGGAATCCCGGCAGTGTCTTTTGCACGCCTTGCAGGTGGAACCGTTGCACCGATCCATTGCCGTTATGATGTGAAAGAGGTCATGTCCATGGAGCAGCTGCAGAAAGATATTGATTTCCTTATCCTGTTTACCGATCGGTTTACAAATGCTGCGGTTTGCCCGGTGAAGAGAGAGATCCCGGAGGATGTTAAGAAGCAGCTGGATGAATATCTTTTCCGTAAAAGAAAAGAAGCATAAAAGGAATCTTCCGATTCAGATCATGAACCAGATAAGACCGTGTTGTCTTATCTGGTTTTTTCATGGGAAAGAGCGCCCGCAGCATTTCTTTCAATGGAAATTAACTGGTTGACATCTTATTATTTGCAGTCTATTCTGAGTGTAAAGAAATCGCAGCGTATCTCATTGCTGAGAAATAAGGAGGAACAGAGAAAAAAATGAAGAAAAGAACGTATGACAAAGCATTCTATCAGAAACTCTGGGGTCTGATGATTCCCATCGTTCTGCAGAATCTGATGCTGGCACTGGTGGCAGTGGCGGATGCTTTCATGCTTGGTGGGATGGATCAGAACTATATGTCTGCTGTTTCCCTGGCAACGCAGATCCAGTTTATCCAGAATATGTTTCTGGCGGCCGCAACAGCAAGTCTCGGGATTCTGGGCGCACAGTACTGGGGGAAAGGTGACAGGACAACTCTGGATGAGATTTTCTGTATGGCGCTGCGTTTATGCGGTCTGGTATCTGCTGTATTCTTTCTGGCCTGTGTATTTGCAGGAAGATATCTTATGCTGATCTTCACCAATGAAAGTGTGCTGATCGAATATGGAGTCAGTTATCTTCGTATCGCGGGCTTTTCCTATCTGCTGACCGGAATTTCCCAGTGCTATCTGATCATCATGAAAGTCAGTGAACACGCTAAGACCACGGCGGCAGTCAGCTCTGCGACCGTCTGCATCAACATTGTACTGAATGCAGTATTCATTTATGGAGCGTTTGGGATCCCGGCCATGGGGGTGCGGGGAGCTGCGGTGGCGACTCTGATCGCAAGGATCACAGAACTGACCGTTTCGATCCTTATTTCTTATCGGAAGGGATATATCCATCCGCAGATGAAATTTTTGTTCTACAGAAACCGGCAGCTTTCCGGAGATTTCTACAAATGTGGAATGCCGATCCTGGGAGCCGCTCTGTTCTGGGGGATCGGATTTACTTCGTATTCTTCCTTTATGGGGCATCTGGGAGCCGATGCGGCAGCAGCCAATTCCGTGGCTGCCGTAGTAAGAGATGTGGTCTGCTGTCTGAGCGGCGGTATTTCCGGTGCAACCGGTATCATGGTAGGAAATGAACTGGGGGCAGGCAATCTGGAAAGGGGAAAAGCATATGGGATCCGCCTGATGAAAATATCCTGTGTATGCGGGATCGCAGCGTCACTTCTGATGTGCATAGCAGCACCGGTCATCCTGCATTTTGTGAAGCTGACCCCACAGGCGTCTGCCTACCTGAAAGGTATGTTTGCCGTGATCGCTTTTTACATGATCGGCCGTGCCATCAATGATGTGACGATCAACGGAATCTTCAGTGCAGGCGGCGATACCCTGTTTGATATGTACAGTCTTGCAGTCTGCATGTGGTGCATTGCCATTCCGCTGGCAGCGGCCGGAACCTATTATTTCCACTGGCCGGTAGTTGTGGTCTATGCGTGTACCTGTGTGGATGAAGTGGGAAAACTGCCCTGGGTGATCCATCATTTCCGAAAATATAAATGGGTGAAAGACCTGACACATTGAAAAAGGAGGACAGAAAAATGGATGCAATTTTTCACAGAACAAGTATCAGAAAATATCAGGAAACGCCGGTAGAGCCGGAGAAGATCGAAAAACTGCTCCGGGCAGCGATGGCAGCTCCATCTGCCTTCAATCAGCAGCCCTGGGAGTTTTATGTGATCCGGAATAAAGAAAAGATCGGAAAGCTTTCCACGGTTACGCCTTATACCGGCTGTGCCGTACATGCACCGCTGGTGTTTGTTGCCTGTTACCGGAAAAACTGCAAGGCATTCCATTACGCTCAGATCGATCTCAGTGCAGCCGTGGAAAATCTGTTGCTGGAAGCAGATGCACTGGGACTTGGGGCCGTCTGGATGGGGGTAGCACCTTTGAAAGAACAGATGGAAACAGTAAGAAATCTGCTGAACCTTCCGGAAGAACTGGAAGCTTTTGCTATCATTCCCTGTGGATATCCCGCCCGGGAAAAGACACAGGAAGACCGCTATGAAGAGGAAAGAGTCCATTATATAGACTGACCTCTGGATGCCGGACTTTTTTTCATTGCCAGAAAGAGAAAAGGGGCGTATAGTGGTTATCAGCAAGGGTCAAAAGACCCTCAGTAAAGGAGAATAACAGAATTATGAGAGCATATGAACGTCTGATCAAATACGCCATGGTTCCCACGGCGAGCAACGAAAATTCCGCAGCAGTGCCCACTACCCAGTGTCAGTTCAATCTGGCGCACATCCTGGTAGAAGAACTGAAAGCAATGGGGATCGAAGATGCGAGAGTCGATGATAAATGTTATGTTTATGCCAGCATTCCGGCTACATCGGGCTATGAGGACAGCAAAGTTCTCGGTTTTATTTCCCATATGGATACCGTGTCTGATTTTGCAGATCATATGGTACAGCCGATCGTCCATGAAAACTATGACGGTAAGGATCTGCCGCTGGGTGAGAGCGGACGTACGCTTGAAGTGAGCCTTTTCCCGCATCTGCCCTCCCTGAAAGGCCGTACGCTGATCACCAGCGACGGAACCACGATCCTCGGAGCGGATGACAAGGCTGGTGTGGCAGCGATCATGTGTATGGCAGAGCGTCTGATGAAGGATGATATACCTCACGGAAAGATCTGCATCGGTTTTACACCGGATGAGGAAGTCGGAAGTGGAGCGGATCATTTTGATGTCAAAGGCTTTGGCGCTGACTTTGCCTATACCGTAGACGGCGGGGCAGAGAGTGAGATCGAATATGAGAACTTCAATGCGGTAAGAGCCAACGTGGACTTCAAAGGCTTCAACATCCATCCGGGTTCAGCCAAAAATACCATGATCAATGCGGCTCTGGTGGCTATGGAATTTGACCGTATGCTTCCGGCCGGTGAGACGCCAAGAGATACCGAGGGATACGAAGGCTTTTATCATCTGAACCACATGAGCGGAAACGTGGAGAAAGCAAATCTCAACTATATTCTGAGAGACCACGATGCCGATAACATCGCAAAGAGACAGGAGATCATGAAAGAGATCACTGCGAAGCTCAATGAAAAATATGGAGCCGATACGGTGAGCCTGACACTCAAAGAAGAATACCGCAACATGGCAGAAAAGATCAAACCGAATTTCCACCTCATCGAGAATGCCAAAAAAGCAGTTCAGAAATCCGGCGTAGAGCCGCAGGTGATCCCGGTGCGCGGCGGTACAGACGGCGCACGGTTAAGCTTCATGGGTCTGCCCTGCCCGAACCTTGGTACCGGTTCCTATGCCTGCCATGGTCCTTATGAACATACCACTGCTGAGGGCATGGATATCGTGGTAGATACCCTGACAGAGCTGGTACGCCTTTACGGAGAGATGAAATAAGAATGGGAAAAGAAGTAAAAACAAACGTCATGCGGATCCTAGACCGGAATAAAGTTCCCTATGAGATCCTCAATTACGAATGTGATGAGTTTATCGATGGCCTTCATACCGCACAGGCCACAGGGGCGCCGGTAGAGCAGTCTTTTAAAACGCTGGTGGCGAAAGGGAAGAGCGGCGGTTATTATGTCTTTGTGATCCCCATTGTGGAGGAAGTGGACTTAAAAGCCGCAGCAAGATCGGTAGGTGAAAAATCCGTGGAAATGATCCATGTGAAGGATATCACCGCCATCACCGGTTATGTCCGGGGCGGCTGCAGCCCTCTGGGCATGAAGAAACAGTTTCCGACCGTGATCCATGAAAGTGCAGAAGCTTATCCGGAAATCTATGTCAGCGGAGGCCGGATCGGCACTTCCATCAAGGTAGAGCCCCAGGCGCTGGCCAAAGTTGCCCGGGCGAAGTTTGATGATATTATCCGGAAAGCAGAATAACAGGAAAACCGGACGCTCTGCTGCTTTCAGCGTGGCTTTGATTCTGAAGGGAGGACAGGAATGATCTACCATCAGGCGAAGGATCCGACCGCTTACCAGACGATTTTCTACCGCCAGATCGGTCTGAAGAAACAGGAAGAGGAGACGGGAAACAGCTGGAGAGACGATGAAGGGGGATATATCTATACCTTTGGAACGATGGATACGATCCAGATGGGAATCGGAGAGTATACGGTTCCGGTGGATTTCCTTTCGGAATTTCAATACGATACGGAATATCTTCATGCAGGGATCATCTATGAAGGGGTTACCTATTCACTGGTGGATAACCATATGAAGGAATTCGCTACACCTTCTGCGTTCCTGGCGATGGAACAGGCGGCAGGAGGCATCAACTGCTGGAAAAAAGGCCAGCATTTCAAAGGAGTGGAGATCTCCGTGGAACTGGGATATCTCCGGGAAACACTTCTTCCTTTCCTGGGTCTTTCCGCAGAGGCTTTGGATTTTCTGGAAAAAAACGTTCGTTATCTTCATTTACCGGAGGAACTGCAGGATCTGATCTTTCGGGTAGAGCAGCTTCTTCGGAAACAAGAAATGACGGAGAGCCTTTTAAGATCTCTTGCAGCAGAGTTTGTATCACAGCTGGTGCGTCCGGAAATCCGTTCCGTTTTTGCGAATGGAGAGGCGATGCTCACCGGAAAGATCAAAGTAGGGAAAAAAGAGATCCGTATGAAGAAAGAGGATTTTCAGAAAATCATACAGGTTCATGACCGGATACGGGATCATGCGGAAACCTTTGTGACGATCTATGCGCTGAGCCAGGAATTCAGTATCGGAGAACAGAAGCTGAAAGCAGGTTTTCAAAAGCTGTATCAGCAGACGATCTGGGATTATGCCAATCAGGTACGAATGAACCGTGCGGCAGTCCTTCTGAAGGATCCGGGAAAAAGCATTGCGGAGATATCAGCACTCACCGGTTATCAGAGTCAGGCGGCTTTTCGGAAAATGTTCAAGAAATGGAGCGGGACGACTCCGGGAAGATTCCGGGCCTTTATCAGAGAAGAAAACTGATACTTCAGGAGGCCGGAACTCATTGCTTTTTACAATGGGCTCCGGCCTCCAGTTTTTTAAGGCTGTATGGTTTTGTGATGACGTCCCTCGGGAATGACAAGAGGTGTACGGGAGACCGGATCGGGAATGATCTGACAGTCCAGTCCGTAGATTTTTTTGATCAGACCGGGTGTGATGATCTTAAGAGGAGCACCCTGAGCCTCCAGTTGTCCCTGATACATGGCAAAAATATAGTCTGCATACCTGGCAGAAAGGTTGATATCATGAAGCACCATAAGGATCGTGGTGTTTCTTTTTTTATTCAGATCCGTGAGAAGATCCAGGATTTCCACCTGATAAGCAATATCCAGATAGGTGGTGGGTTCATCCAGCAGGAGAATATCGGTCTGCTGTGCGAGAGCCAGAGCGATCCAGACCCGTTGTCTCTGACCGCCGGAAAGCTCATCCACACTCCGGTCTGCCAATTCTGTGATACCCATGAGTTCCAGCGCTTCTTCCACTGCGGCAAAATCCTCCGGACGCATACCGCCAAAGGCTCGCCGGTAGGGAAAACGCCCACGGGCGACCAGATCCGTTACCTTGATCCCTTCCGGAACAACCGGAGACTGGGGAAGCAGTCCCAGAGTTTTGGCTACTTCTCTGGAAGGAAGAGAAGAAATACTTTTTCCATCCAGTGTAATCATACCGGACTCTGGTTTTAAAAGCCGGGCAAAGGTTTTGAGAAGCGTGGATTTTCCGCAGCCGTTGGCTCCCAGAATGACACTGATTTTCTTTTCAGGAAGCGTCAGTGAGACATCAGAGAGGATTTTCCGACCGTCATAACCGGCGGAAATTGTTTCAGCAGAAAGTATGGGATTGTTCATCAGACATGTTCTCCTTTGTCATTCATTTGAAGCAGTAAAAATAACAGGTAAGGTGCTCCGAGGATGCCTGTGACCACACCTACGGGATAGCGGGAGGGGAGGGCGAACTGACCGATGAGGTCAGATGCCAGTACCAGTGTGCTTCCGGTGAGAGCCGAGGTAAGCATGCCGTTTTTTCCGTTTCCGGAAAGTCTTGTGGCGATGGGGCCGGAAAGAAAGGCCACGGAAGCCACCGGACCGGTCACAGAAGTGGCAAAAGCCACCAGAAGGAGAGCCAGAAGGATCAGTGTCAGCCGGATCATTCTGACGTTAACACCCAGAGTCACGGCATGGGCTTCTCCCAGCTGAAGCATGGAGAGCTGTCGGTTCAGGAGAAGGATCGCACCTCCTGCTCCGAAGACGACAAGCGCTAAGCGGGGGACATTTGCCAGCTTTACGCCGTTTAAGCTTCCGCTGAGCCAGCGGAGTGCGTTGGCCACATCGTACTCGGAGGCTTTCAGAAGCATCCACGAAATGACTGCGCTCAGAAAAGCCTGCATGCCAATACCTGTGAGGATCAGCCGGGCGTTGGAAAATCCGCCGCCCTGGGAGAGAAAGTAGATCAGGACAGAAACCAGAAGACCGGAGAAAACGGCCATCAGGGAGACCGTGCCTCCGTTAAGCTTTAACACCAGAATGCCGAAAACGGCAGCCACGCTGGCACCGGAGGTGACACCAATAATGTCAGGACTGGCCAGGGGATTTCCAAGAAGCTGCTGAAAGGTATTTCCGGCCATGCCAAAGGCCAGACCACAGAGGATGGCAGTGAGCATCTGGGGAAGGCGGAGGGTTCTGATCGTAAAAACAGCACCTTCCACGTCCTCACCGGAAAGCACCTTCAGTACGGTCTTCGGGGAGTAAATGGTGTTTCCGTAGATCATCATGATGCAGGCAAGGGCAAAAGTGAGGAAAAGAAGCGTAAGAGCCGTAAAGACGTACCGGCGCTGGCGCTTCCGATAACCGTCCGTTATCGTGGAAAGCTGATTTTTCATTTGTTTTTTCACAGAGAATTCACCTTCGCTTTCCGAATGATAAAGATAAATACCGGGGCACCGATCAGGGCCGTGACAATACCGGATTCCAGTTCGCCTGGGCGGCCCAATATACGGCCAAGTACATCGGCAAACAGAAGAAGACAGGCACCGCCAACGGCAGAGAGCGGCAGGATTTTTCGCATATCCGGGCCGAGGAGCAGCCGCATGAGATGAGGGATCATCAGTCCCACAAAGCCGATCGGACCTGCCAGAGCCGTGGTGGATGCACAGAGAAGGACTCCTGCCAGAGCGCTGAAAGCCCGGATCAGCGGGACGTTAAGCCCAAGCCCTGTGGCGGCATCATCGCCGAGCGCCAGAGCGTTCAGGGAAGGGGCCAGAAAAATGCTTAAGAAAAAACCAATGACAAAGCAGGGAAGGAGCAGGCGGATATCCGCCCAGTCTGCGCCGCTGATGCTGCCTGTCTGCCAGAAACGGAACTGATCCATGACCTGGGTGCTGGGGAGCATAATAGTATTGACCAGAGACTGGAGTGCGGTGCTTGCGGCGGCACCTGCCAGAGCCAGCTTGATGGGAGTGGCTCCGCCGTGCCCGATGGAGGCAAGCCCGTAGACCAGAATAGCCGTGAGTGCGGCACCAGCAAAGGCGAGACCGATATACTGGATGCCTTTATTTATATGAAGAAACGCGATTCCGAACACAACAAAAAGGGAAGCTCCCGTATTGACACCCAGAATGCTGGGATCCGCAATGGGATTCCGGGTGATGGCCTGCATGAGAGCGCCGGAGATACTCAAAGCGGCACCTGCGAGAACACCAAAAACCGTACGCGGGATCCTTGCCTGGACCACATTGCCATCAAAACTGCTCTCGCCCAGATGAAAAAGACTCCGGATCACAGTCTGAAAGCCCACGGATTTTGCTCCGCAGGCTACAGAGGCCAGAACACAGAAGGCCAGGCAGCCCAGACTGATGATAGCGGTGAGAAGGAACCGGTGCTTTTTCATTTGATTTTTTCCTGAGCAGCAGAGAGGAGGCTTAAATAGTCATCAATCTCAGCGGGAATGGAGAGGATGGAGGGAGTTGCGGCACCTGCCAGGGCAGTGGTGCTGTCAATGAGAGCAACGGCTCCATTTTTCACTGCGGGGATCTGACTCATGAGTTCATCCTGCTGAAGGGCATCCAGAAGCGTCTCATCGCCATAAGCAACAATCATATCCACATCACTGAACTGATCGGCATTTTCACGGCTGACGGTGATGCTGAAATCGGTGCTGTCTCCGGCAAGTTTGGTGACACTTTCCGGAAGTTCCAGACCGAGATCCAGAAGATAAGCAGCTCTCGGGTCTGCGGAAGGCAGATAGATATAGAAAGAACTCAGATCGTCAGCATTGATCCAGCAGAACGCAGTTTTGGTGCCTTTAAGATCCGGATAGTCAGCCAGTTTATCCTGGATCAGCTGCTCGACTTCAGCTACCTTAGCTTCTCCTTCGGCTTTCATACCCATACCCTCGGCATTTTCGATCGTCTGGTCTCTCCAGGTAGTCTGCCAGGCATTTTCCTTATAAGGAATGACAGGGGCAATCTGGCTTAAGGTGTCATAATCCTCTTGAGTCAGACCGGAGTAAGAAGCCAGGATCACATCAGGATCACAGTCGCTGATGGCTTCAAAATCCAGACCGTCCACATCATCAAAAACATTGGGAGCGTCAACACCCAGTTCCTGGAAGGCTTCATCTGTCCAGAGATGCAGATTGTTTTCTGTCACCATACCATAGTCGGCGGCGGAAACGCCCACGGGAGCAATGCCGAGTGCCAGAGGCGTGTCCTGGTTTTCCCAGTCGACGGTGGCAATGCGCTCCGGTTTGCTCTCAATGACGGTTTCGCCGTAGGCATGCTGGATTGTGATGGGATATTCGGTTTCCTCGTCTGCTCCGGAGACAGTGCTTTCCTCAGCAGAGGCTGCCTCGGTTTCAGAAACAGTTTCTGTCTCGGCAGCGGAAACAGCCATAACAGATGTCAGTGTCAGTAGGGAACAAAAAAGAATGGATAATTTTTTGAATTTCATAAAGACCTCCTAAAAATAATTTCTAATGGTAAGTTAAGACTAACTAACTGCGTTGGAGTATAGCATGAAGAAAAAAATCCGTCAATCCATGCATCGTAAAAAATATGGTTGTCACCGGATTGAGTCGTTTTTGCGTTTACAAAATTTTCAGAATAAATAGCATCACAGATCCTCGAAAATAATGTTATAATTAAACTGATAGAGTAAAAAGGCAAGAAGGAGGCATTATGGCGGAAAAAGATTTTGTAAAACTGAAAAATGTGACGAAAATATACCAAATGGGTGAAGTGCAGATCCGTGCGGTAGACGGCATTGATTTTTCCATTGATAAAGGTGAATTTGTAGTTGTGGTAGGCCCCAGCGGAGCCGGAAAAACCACGGTTTTAAATATCCTCGGCGGCATGGACAAGGCCTCCGGAGGAGAAGTCCTGGTGGACGGAAAGGACATCGCCGGTTATTCCCAGAAGCAGCTGACGGGCTACCGGAGAAACGACATCGGTTTCGTTTTCCAGTTCTATAACCTGGTTCCAAACCTGACAGCACTGGAAAATGTAGAACTGGCTCTTCAGATCTCTCGAAATCCCCTGGATGCAAAGACGGTTATGCAAGAGGTGGGTCTGGGTGACCGTCTGAACAACTTCCCGGCCCAGCTTTCCGGCGGTGAACAGCAGAGGGTTTCCATTGCAAGGGCACTGGCAAAAAATCCCAAACTTCTGCTCTGCGATGAACCGACGGGTGCGCTGGATTATCAGACAGGAAAAGCCATTTTAAAACTTCTTCAGGACATGTGCCGGGAGCGGGGAATGACCGTTATCGTCATTACCCATAACTCGGCCCTGACACCTATGGCAGACCGTGTTATCCGGATTAAAAACGGAAAAGTATCGGAAATGCACAGAAACGAACATCCCGTATCCGTGGAAACCATTGAATGGTAGGTGAAGGTATGAAGAAGAAAGCACTGAGAAAAGATTTTTTTGTGGAAGTACGAAAAAGCCGGAACCGTTTTCTTTCGATCCTTTTTATTGTGGCCCTGGGTGTGTCTTTTTATTCCGGTATCCAGTCGGCTGCACCGGATATGAAACGTTCCGGGGATGTCTATTTTGACCGGGAAAAACTCATGGATCTGAAGGTGATCAGTACACTGGGGCTTACAGAAGAGGATCTTCTGGAACTTGAGAAAACGGAAGGCATAGAAACGGCAGAAGGTGCTTATATGACAGATGTCCTCTGTGGAGAAGGCGATAACCAGAAGGTTCTGCATCTGGAGTCTGTTACAGAGGATTTTCAGAAGCTTCAGCCGGATGAGGGGACGCTTCCGTCAAAAGCCGATGAATGTTTTCTGGATGCCCAGGCGGCACAGGCCTTTGATGTCCATGTGGGAGATACCATCACCGTACAGGAGGAGGGAGAGGAAAGTGTTTCTGTTCTGAAAAGAAAGACCTTTACGGTGGCAGGCATCGGCGGAAGTCCGGCATATATCGCTTTCAGCCGCGGAAATACGACGCTCGGTTCCGGTGAGGTTTTGGGCTTCTGCTATATTCTTCCGGAAAATTTTGACCTGGATGTTTATACACAGGTTTTTCTTTCTGTGGAAGGAGCAGAAGAGGAGATTGCTTTTACGGATGCCTATGATTCCCTGGTGGCGACGGCAAAAGAAAAAGTAGAAGAGCTTTCCGAAAAACGCTGTCAGGTTCGGTATGATGAGGTCACCGGCGAGGCGCAGGAGAAGATCGATGATGCGAAACAGGAGCTTGCGGACGGCAGAAAAGAATCGGATGAAAAACTGGCCGATGCGGAGAAAACACTGACGGATGGCGAAGAGGAACTGGAGCAGGGAAAAAAAGATCTGGAGGACGGTAAAAAACAGCTCTCAGAAGCACGGACACAGTTGGATGAGCAGAAAGCGGCCCTGGATGAGCAGGAAGAACAGCTGAAGACGGCAGAGGCACAGTTTGGAGGAAGCACGCCGGAGATCGAGGCGGGTAAAACAAAGATCGCAGAAGCACGAGAGCAGCTTTCCGAAGGAGAAAAGGAGCTGGAGACAAAAGAATCCGAGCTTGCAAAAGCGGAAGAAACCATAAAAGAAAATGAGACAAAGCTTGCAGATGGCCGGAAAGACTACGAAGAGGCCAAGAAAGAAGCAGAAGATAAGATCGCTGAGGGCGAAGATAAGATTGCCGACGCGGAAGCAGACCTGGCAGCGCTGGAATTTCCCGCGTGGACGGTCTCTGACCGGAACGATATGACAGACTACTCCGGTTATGCGGATAATGCCAATCAGATGAAGAGTCTGGGTGCCGTTTTCCCGGTACTGTTTTTCCTGGTAGCGGCTTTGATCAGCCTCACGACGATGACCAGAATGGTAGAAGAAGAACGGACACAGATCGGTACGTTAAAAGCGCTGGGCTACAGCAAGAGCTCCATTGCCGGGAAATATGTTTTCTATGCCCTTCTCGCTACGGTCGGAGGCAGTGTCCTTGGTGTTCTGGCGGGAGAAAAAATCTTCCCTTATGTGATCATCGATGCTTACCGGATCATGTATCAGCATATGGACGGGATGGTTCTGGATTATCAGCTGGATCATGCGCTTGTTGCTTCACTGGTAGCTCTTTTCTGTACCATGGCAGGAACGCTTTCTGCCTGTGGAAAGGAACTGGCAAGTATGCCGGCAGTTCTTATGCGTCCGCCAGCACCCAAGGAAGGGAAAAGAGTCTTCCTGGAGCGGATCGGTTTTATCTGGAAACACTTAAGCTTCAGCTGGAAATCCACGGTGCGGAACCTTTTCCGTTATAAAAAACGTCTTTTCATGACGGTTTTCGGGATCGGCGGCTGTATGGCTCTTCTCTTGGTGGGCTTTGGACTCCGGGATTCCATCATGGATGTTGTGTTGCTCCAGTACGGCGAAATCCAGCTTTATGATGGCATGCTCGTTTTGAATGAAGATGCTTCGGATGCAGAGGTGGAAGCGCTGAAGAAAGACCTCTCTTCCCGTTCCGATGTGAAAGAGAGTATGGATGTCTATATGAAAAAGCACGCGGCAAAGGGAGAGAACGGTACCTGTGAGGTTTACCTTATGATGCCGGAGAAACTGGAAAATTTTTCAGACTTTATACACACCAGAAACCGGATCACAAAGGAAGCGTATACCCTTGGTGATGAGGGGATCATCCTGGCGGAAAAAACAGCGAAAATGCTGGGGGTAAAAAGCGGCGGAAGCATTACCGTGGAGAGTCGTGATGGAGAAGATGTGGAAGTTCCGGTGGCAGAGATCTGTGAGAACTATATGCAGAATTTCGCCTATATTTCTCCCGGACTTTATGAAAAGCTTTTTGGTTCTGTTCCGGAAGCAAACAACATTCTCTTTAAGGGAGCAGATTCTGCTGATGAAGCAGCCATTGAAAAGACTGGCCAGGAACTTCTGAAAAATAAAGCGGCTTTGAGCGTTACCTATATTGGCACCTTGGCGGGGCGGTTGAATGATATGCTGGGAAGCCTGGATGTAGTTATTGTGGTCCTGATCATTTCCGCAGGCATGTTGGCTTTTGTGGTCCTCTATAACCTGAATAACATCAACATCAATGAACGGAAAAGGGAACTTGCAACTCTTAAGGTTCTGGGTTTCTTTGACGGAGAAGTTTCCTCTTATGTCTTTCGGGAAAATGTCCTACTTACCGTTTTTGGCTGTATTCTGGGTGTAGTGCTCGGTTCTGCCCTGCACCGTTATGTCATTACGACAGTGGAGATCGAATCGTATATGTTTGGACGGATCATTAAGCTTCCGAGTTATCTGATCTCCATAGCGATCACATTCTGCTTTTCCATTCTGGTCAATCTTCTGATGCATTTCAAGCTGAAAAAGATCGACATGGTGGAATCACTGAAGAGTGTGGAATAAGAATCGGGATTGTGGATAACTTTCCTGAAAAATTGAAAAGACGTGGATAAGAAGGGGCAGAAGATCAGTGACGGTCTTCTGCCTCTCTGTATTCGGATGGAGTGCATCCGGTTCTTTTTTTGAAAATGGCGGAAAAATAGCTGGGATTTGTAAAATTCAGACGTTCACTGATCTCTGCTATGTCAAGAGAACTGTTTTTTAGAAGAAGACGGGCAGCTTCAAGTTTTTGCTCCGTGATGTAATGCTTGACAGACTGGCAGGTTTCTTCTTTGAAACGGGCTGCCAGATAGTGTGGCGTGTAACCGCTGACTCGGGAAAGTAATTCCATGGAAAGCTTTTCTCCCAGATGCTGCTGGATATAAGCCTGACAGCTCTGGATCGGAAGAGAAAGTTTTGGGGCCTCCCGGATCTTATGAACTCTGGCGATGAAATCCCGGAACATATTCTGGTGGATATCCTGGACCTCATGAATATCTGTGCCGTTTTCTACGGCCTGGATGTAGTAATCACTGAGGGAATAGGCTGCCTCCGGGATCATGCCGCCGCGGATAGCTGCCCGGGTGACGAGCGTTGTGGCAACGATCGCCTCATCCTTGGCCTGACGCAGAGGATTGCCCGGGCAGAGAGTTCCGGTCACAAGATTGTCACTGTTTTGAATGTAAAAATGATCGATTTCATCATTATAGTAGATATTTCCGTTTTCTACATGGGAAAGAAAGCGCTGTTCCAGCACATAAGTGCCGTGGCTGCTGGGAATATCCCTGGCCTGAAAAGGCTCTTCTGCATGAGACTCCGAGGGGCGGAGCTTCTGAAAACTGGAAAAATAGATGTTTCTGTCATAGCAGGCATAGTAAAACATCCGGGCGAGCTGACCGAAAGTGGTCATCGGTACCACAGGAATAGCTTTCATGAGCTTTAAAAACTTAATCCGGGAAGAAACGCTCATTTCGCGGATCTCCATCTGCTTACGGAAATACTGCTCCGACACATCCGTGGAAAAGGTGGGCCCCAGTACGAAAAAAGAATGTTCAAAGGGGATCACGATCCAGCTGAAGGAAAGCCCGTCTGTGAAATAAAAGGGGAGCGTTCCGGACTCTGTTCGGATCCGGTCAAGCCATTCCCGGCTGTCCAGAAGAAAGAAATTTTTCAGGATCATCTCCCAGGTACAGTTACTCTCGATAAGAGAAAACTCCTCATCATAAACCCAGGAAAAGATCCGGTTTACCTTGAGAAGGATCGTGCGGAAATATTGGATTTTTTCTTGTGCTTCAGACATAAACGCTCCTCCGTAGGGTTTTCAGAAATTTTGATCGACTTTCAGAAACGAGTGTATCATATACAGGGAAAAAATAACAGAAAAAAGATAAAAATGATAGCGGGGTGGAGGCGGATTCTGGTAAAATACAAAAGAGATTGCAAGTGATAAGAATTCGCTTTACAATAAAAGAAAAGCTTGAGTGGAGTTGATACAAGGAGGAAAATCCATGGAAAAACAGCAGCTGGAAGCCTTGCTGAAAGAGATGTCCCTGGAGGAAAAAGTAGGACAGCTTTTTCAGATCATTGGTTATTATTATGTCGAAGAAGGAAAAAAATTTATTACAGGGCCGGACAGCGGCTTGAAGCTTTCCGATGAAAACGGGGCTTTGACAGGTTCTGTTCTGGGACTTCAGGGAGCGGCACTTAGTAAAAAGATCCAGAAAGAATATATGGAGCATCAGCCCCACCAGATCCCTCTTCTTTTTATGATGGATGTGATCCATGGAATGAAGACCATTTTTCCGGCTCCGCTGGCTCAGGCGGCTACCTTTGAGCCGGAGCTTACAAAAGAAGGTTCTGAGATTGCGGCAAAAGAGGCAACGGCTGCAGGTCTCCATGTGGCTTTTTCTCCCATGGCAGACCTGGTGCGGGATCCCAGATGGGGAAGAGTGGTGGAATCTTTCGGAGAGGATCCGTATCTCAGTTCCTGTTTTGTGAAAGCCCAGGTGGAAGGCTTCCAGGGTTCTGATATGAAAGCGCCTGGAAAAATCTGCGCCTGTGTCAAGCACTTTGCAGGTTATGGAGGAGCAGAGGCAGGCCGGGATTATAACACGGTAAGCATGGACAGCCATACCTTTCAGGAATTTTATCTGAAAGGGTATCAGGCAGGCATCGATGCCGGAGCTGGTATGGTCATGACGTCCTTTAACACCATTGACGGAATCCCGGCATCCACAAACCGCCATCTGATGAGAGATATTCTCCGTGGAGAGCTTGGATTTGATGGTGTTCTGATCTCTGATTTTGCTGCCATTAAAGAAACCATCGCCCACGGCTACAGTGAGAATGGGGAGAAAGCTGCAGAAAATGCCCTTCGTGCCGGTGTGGATATTGATATGATGACGACTACGTATCTGGATCATGTGGCAGATCTGATCCAGAAAGGCGTTCTGAAAGAAGAACTCCTGGATGAAAGCGTGATGCGGATCCTGGAACTGAAAAACAGACTGGGACTCTTCGAAAATCCATACAAAGATGCGGATGAAGAAAAAGAGAAGGAACTCTTCCTCTGCCAGGAACACCGGAAGACAGCCAGAAAAGCGGCGGCAAGATCCTTTGTTCTTTTGAAAAACGACGGGATCCTGCCGGTGGATACAGAGAAAAAAATTGCCTTTATCGGACCTTATACAGACCGGAAAGAGATGCTGAGCAGCTGGGCTATCACCGGGGACGCAAAAGACAGTGTGACGATCCGGGAAGCAGCAGAGGAAGTCTTTGCTTCTGATCGTACGGTTTATTTACAGGGATGTCCGGTGCTGACACCGGGCTTCGGAACGGCACAGCTTCGTCTTGAAGTCGAGGAAGAGCCTTCGGAAGAAGAATGCAGACAGATGAAAGAGGAAGCTCTGAAGGCAGCGGCAGAAGCCGATCTGGTGATCATGCCTCTTGGCGAACATTTTAAGGAATCCGGAGAAGCAGCCAGTAAGGCGAATATCGAGATCCCAGAGATCCAGCTGGAACTTCTGGAAGAGGTTGTACGGGTAAATCCAAATGTGGCAGTCGTTCTCTTTAACGGTCGGCCTCTGGATCTTCGAAAGGTCAGCCGCCTGGCGAAAGCCATTCTGGAGGTCTGGCTTCCCGGTACGGAAGGCGGTCATGCCGTTATCGATGTGCTGACCGGAAAAGTAAATCCATCCGGAAAACTGCCTATGAGCTTTCCGTACTGTGTGGGACAGGTGCCGGTCTACTATAATGCTTATTCGACAGGCCGGAGTGATTTCAAGGGCTGCGCGGATCATTTCCGTTCCCGCTATCTCGATATTCCAAATGAGCCCCTCTATCCTTTCGGTTATGGTCTGAGCTACACGGAATTTGAAATCTCCGCTCCGGAACTGACAGAAGATACCCTTTTTGCAGACGGCAGTCTGGAAGCCAGTGTGACAGTGACCAACAAAGGAACCCGCCAGGGAACGGAAACACTGCAGCTCTATATCCAGGATGTCTTTGCCAGTGTGGTACGGCCGGTGAAGGAACTGAAAGAATTCCGGAAAGTTACGCTGGAACCGGGAGAAAGCAGAAGAGAAACGTTCCGCATCGATGAAACCATGCTCCGCTTTCTGCGGGGTGATGGAACGGTTGGCAGTGAACCGGGAACATTCCGGGTATGGATCGGAAACAGCAGTGTAGGGAAAGAATTTGAAGAATTCACACTGCTTTGCTGATAAAAATGAGCATAGCTGTATGCAAGGAGGTTTTATACATGAAAATTTATGTAAACGGCAGCATTGGCCGTGACGGAGACGGTACAAAGGAAAGACCGTTCCGCCGCATCAACGATGCGGCAAAGATTGCAAGACCGGGTGATGAAGTTCTGGTTTCTCCGGGCATTTACCGGGAGTATGTGGATCCGATCTATGCAGGAACAGAGGAAGCCAGGATCAGTTACCGGAGCACAGAACATCTGGGAGCAGTTATTACTGGTGCGGAAAGAATCCAGTCCTGGATGCCATACAAGGAGAATGTCTGGGTCTGCCGTGTGGCGAACAGTCTTTTTGGAACTTATAATCCGTATACTACGCTGGTATATGGAGACTGGTATTTTGCCAAAGCAGATAAACATACGGGATGTGTGTATCTCAACGATCGGGCGCTCTATGAGACAGCCACTCTGGAAGAATGCATGAAAGGCGAAGTTTACGAGTGCAGCTGGGTTCCGGAGGAATCTATCTATAAATGGTATACCGAACAGGATGCCAAAAAGGATGAAACCGTGATCTATGCCAATTTCCAGGGGAAAAATCCCAATGAGGAAAATGTAGAGATCAACGTGCGCCGGGAGTGCTTTCTGCCGTCAAAAACCGGTGTGGGCTATATCACAGTCAGCGGCTTCGTAGTGACAAAGGCAGCTACCACCTGGGCACCGCCGGCAGCTTATCAGGATGGTATGATCGGCCCGCACTGGAGTAAATGCTGGATCATTGAGGACTGCGAGATCTCCAACAGCAAATGCGCGGGCATTTCCCTTGGAAAATATCTGGATCCGGACAATAACCATTATTTTACCTATAAATATGTAAAGAGTCCAACCCAGATGGAACGTGATGCAGTCTGCCGTGGCCAGTATCATGGCTGGCTGAAAGAAAAGGTGGGAAGCCACATCATCCGTCGGAACAACATCCATCACTGTGAGCAGGGCGGTATCATCGGCCGGATGGGCGGTGTGTTCAGCCTCATTGAGGACAACCACATCCATCACATCAACAATATGATGGAGCTTGGCGGAGCGGAGATCGCAGGTATCAAGATGCATGCGGCTATTGATGTGGTCATGCGGAGAAACCATATTCACCACTGCACCATGGGAATCTGGTGCGACTGGGAAGCCCAGGGCACGCGCCTTTCACAGAACCTTCTTCATGATAACCAGCGCCCGGCTTTCGCTAAACCGTTGAAGGGCGGCATGATGTCCCAGGATATCTTCGTAGAGGTAGGCCACGGCCCGACTCTCATCGACAACAATATCCTGCTCTCTGATGCGAGCCTTCGTTTTGCCACTCAGGGAGTTGCTATGGTACATAACCTGATCTGCGGCGCCCTCACCTGCGTGGGAGACGGCACCGGGCCCCGTTATACGCCCTACCACATTCCTCACCGCACGGAGGTCATGGGCTTTATGACGATTCTCCACGGGGACGATCGTTTCTATAATAATATTTTTGTCCAGAAATGGCCGTCTGAGGATATCATCACACCTCATGATTCAGACGATGGCTATGATTCTGAAAACAGAAAAGTGGGTACCTGGACTTTTGATGAGTATCCTACCTATGAAGAATGGTCTTCAAACTTTGATTTTACCAGACCTGCTGATATGAAGGCACTGGAAAAAGTGCATGAGAGCCATCTTCCGGTCTGGAGTGAAGGGAATGTTTATCTTGGAGGAGCTCAGGGTTGGAAACATGAAAAAAACGGTTTGATTTCTTCTGAAAATGTAAAGGTAGAACTGTTGGAAAAAGACGGAAAATATACGCTGGACACCAATATCTACGATCTGCTCGGCGATTTTTCCAGCCGTATGATCAATACGGAAGTTCTGGGAAAAGCCTTTGAACCGGAAGAACCTTTTGAAAATCCTGACGGAACGCCGATTCAGTTTGACACGGACTATTTTGGTGGTCATCGTGGAGCCGGTGTCCTTCCCGGTCCCTTCGCGGCAAAAGAAGACGTAGAAAAAATTTTATATTGAATTTACGGGCTGCCTGGATGCTTTGGGCAGCCCTTTTTATATTTCCCGGTGACAGAAATCCGGGAATGGGATATAATGATGTTGGGGTCAAAAGGTCTTTTGCCCCCAACTGATGCTTACGAATTGCTCCGCTGTGAAGCAGCTCTCGCAATTCTACAAACATTCGAAATCCGCTGATTTACTGCGTAAATCGCTACTTTCTCATGTTTGGCGGATCCCAAGTTCAAAAGCCTTATCATGCAAGCATGAACGGCTTTTTGAACTTTTGACCCTAGCATCATATAATTTTGTTGAATGGCCATAGAATTGTGTGAGTTGCTTTGCAGCAGAGCAATTCGTAGGCTCCAGGAAGAGAAAGGAACGACGCTATGTTTGCACTGCCCCCGGCTTTTGAAGAAAAAATGAAAAGAATTCTGAAAGAAGAGTACCCGGCTTTTCGTGAAGGCTATGAACTCCCGCGAAAATTCGGCCTTCGTATCAATCGGGATAAGATCACGCCGGAGGAGTTTGAAAAACTGGCGCCGTTTGAACTGACACCGATCCCCTGGGTAGATAATGGTTTTTATTATGGAGAAAATGACCGTCCGTCCCGCCATCCCTTCTATTATAGTGGATTATATTATCTCCAGGAGCCAAGTGCTATGACACCGGCCAACATCCTTCCGGTGAATCCTGGTGATAAAGTGCTGGATCTCTGTGCAGCCCCAGGCGGAAAAGCCACGGAGCTGGGAGCAAAACTGCATGGCAAAGGTCTTCTGGCAGCCAACGATATCAGTGGTCCCAGAGCCCGGGCACTCCTGAAAAACGTGGAGGTCTTTGGCATTCCCAATTCGCTGATCCTCAATGAAGTCCCTGCCAAACTGGCAGAAAATTTCCCGGAATTTTTTGATAAGATCCTGGTGGATGCACCTTGTTCCGGGGAAGGCATGTTCCGGAAAGATCCGGACACAGCCAAAGCCTGGAAACCGGAAAAACCGTTGGAGTGTGCCAGGATGCAGAAGGAGATCATTCTCCGGGCAGCAGATATGCTTCGTCCCGGTGGCATGCTTCTCTATTCGACCTGTACGTTCTCTCCGGAAGAAAATGAACAGATGATCTCCTTTCTTATGAAGGAACGCCCGGAGTTTGAAATCCTTCCGATTCCTGAGCGCTATGAGGGGTTTGCCTCCGGACGTCCGGAGCTCATCGAAAAAGAATGGCTTCCGTCCGAACTCTGGGAGAAAGATATTTTTGATGATCTGACAGAAGAACAGAAGATTTCCTTGAAAAACTGTGTCCGGATCTGGCCGCACCGCATGGGAGGAGAAGGCCACTTCCTCGCTCTTCTCGGGAAAAAAGATGAGAATGGGAAGCTTCCTGAAATGTACTTTTACACAGGAGAAGAAGGAGCGTTACGAAATGAAACGATTCCAGCGGTAAAAGCAGAAGATCCTTTAAAAAATGTACAGAAAGAAATCAGAAAAGAGAAAAAGGGAAAGAAGAATAGGAAAGGTCAGCCTTCTTCCGGTGAACTTCCAGCAGGAAAAAAATCAGGAGATCTGATGCCTTTCATTACCTTTGCAGAAGATCTCAAAGTAGACTGGGATTTTTCGCGGGTGGAAGTAAGGAAAGGACAGGTTTACTATGTGCCGGCAGAGTCTGCCGCTGTTCGTGGTCTGGTATTCCTTCGGAACGGTCTCTATCTCGGAGAGATCCGCAAAGACCGCTTTGAACCTTCTCAGGCTCTGGCTGCAGCTTTAAAGAAATCCCAGTACCGGAATACGATCGATCTTCCTGCTGACGATCCCCGGATCCTTCATTATCTGAAAGGAGAGACCATTGAGATCGAACCGGAAGAAGCAGAGAACAGCAAAGGCTGGCAGTTGCTTTGTGTTTCCGGTTATCCACTGGGCTGGGGAAAATTGGTGAATGGACTCTTAAAGAATAAATTCCTGGCAAGCTGGCGGCTGTCCTGATCGAAGCGGAATGAGTAGCAGCAATGTGTAATGCCTTGCTAAAACAACGAAATTGCGCGAATGATTCTAATATTGTATAAACAGTTTAAAAAATATGAAAAATTTCAAAAAAAGGTGTTGACATTCCGTGGAAGGGGTGATATGATAATCAACGTCGCAGGGAGCTGCGGCAGAGATGCTCGAAAGAAGTTCGAAAGAACAAAAACTTTTCAAAAAAAGTTAAAAAAGTTCTTGACAAGCAGAAGCGAACATGATATGATATAAAAGTTGCTGATGAACAGCAACAAACCAAGAACCTTGATAACTGAACAGTGACATATCCTTGAAAGTTCAAAAGAATTTAGT
>OLQE01000394.1_pt1 | contig 36663 bp, 19 predicted proteins | sample 1643161 | NCBI WGS metagenome assembly OLQE01 (sample SAMEA3136650, study PRJEB25190) | human gut metagenome | reverse complement strand
CGTTCGTCACCGACGCGATGGCCGCCACCGACTGCCCGGACGGCCCGTACAAGCTGGGTGCGTTGGATGTGAACGTGGTGGACGGGCACGCCCGACTGGTCTCCAACGGCGCGATCGCCGGCTCGACGCTGCTGCTGGAGGTCGCCGTGCGCCGCGCGGTCACCGTGCTCGGCATCTCGCCGGTCGACGCCGTCGAGGCCGCCACGCTGACCCCGGCCAGGACGTTCGGATACGACCGCCCGAATCCGGTCACCGGTGCGCCGCTGGGGCTGCTGGCCCCCGGATATGCCGCCGACCTGTTGCTGACCGATCCCGAGACTTGGACGGTCGGTGAGGTCTGGTGCGCGGGCCGTAAGCTCAAGTAACCGAGGCGTGCCTCGATTGAGGCGACAAGAGTCCGTATAGTGAGATGACAACCTATGACGTCTCACTATACGGACTTTTTTGTTACGACCTATGATACGCCGGAAAACGGTGTCATTCCAAGGGAAAACGGGGATTGGGTGACGTGGTTCGTGGGGTGCGGAGGGCCATGGGCAGGGCGATTTCGTAACATGCCGCGTCTACGGTCGTGACTTGGACGCCCGCCGAGCGCGATGCCAAAAGCGAATGTGGGATGCAGGCGGGTCCGAATGTTGACAGAGAGAGGATTCAAACGTGAATCGCAAGAAGATCACCGCCGTCATCGCCTCCGTGGCCGCAGTGGCATCGCTCGCGGCCTGCGGCGTGAAGGATGAGGCCGCACCGGCCGCCGACAGCAGCACCATCACCATCGGCACCACGGACAAGATCGTCAGCCTCGATCCCGCGGGCTCGTACGACAACGGCTCCTATGCCGTGCAGATCAACGTGTTCCCGTTCCTGTACGCTCAGGACTACAACACCTCCGAGCTGAGCCCGGACATCGCCGCCGACGACGGCACCTGGAACGAGGACGGCTCTCAGTTCACCGTCAAGCTCAAGGAGGGCCTGAAGTTCGCCAACGGCAACGATTTGACCTCTTCGGACGTCAAGTTCTCGTTCGACCGCATCAAGACGATCGACGATCCGAACGGCCCGGTGTCGCTGCTGGCCAACATCGAGTCCATCGAGACCCCGGACGACACCACCGTGGTGTTCAACTCGGCGGTGCCCAATGACGTGACGCTCAAGCAGGTGCTCTCCAGCCCCGCCGGCCCGATCGTCGACGAGGACGTGTTCAGCGCGGACTCGCTCACCGACCCCGCCACCATCGTCGATGGCAACGCCTTCGCCGGCCCGTACACGCTGACCTCCTTCACGCTCAACGAGAACGTGTCCTATGCCAAGAACGACAGCTATGAAGGTCTGACCCCGGCCGAGAACGACACCGTGCAGGTCAAGTACTACGCCGACGCCTCCAACCTCAAGATGGACATCGAGCAGGGCACGATCGACGTGGCGTTCCGCTCGCTGACCGCCACCGACATCGAGGACCTCTCCAAGAACGACGAGGTCAAGATCGTCGACGGTCCCGGCGGCGAGGAGCGCTTCCTGTCCTTCAACTTCAAGATCCAGCCGTACGGCGAATCCCAGCCCGACGCCGATGCGGACAAGGCCAAGGCCGTGCGCCAGGCCGTGGCCGCGCTGATCGACCGCCAGGAGCTGTCCGACCGCGTCTACAAGGGTACCTACACCCCGATGTACTCCTACATCCCGGATGGTCTGGACGGCCATGAGGACACCCTGAAGGAGGCCTATGGCGACGGCGAGGGCAACCCGGACGCCGACCAGGCCGCGCAGATCCTCGCCGACGCCGGCGTCGAGACCCCGGTCGAACTGAGCCTGCAGTACAACGGCGACCACTACGGCTCCAGCTCCGCCGATGAGTACGCGGCCATCAAGTCGCAGCTCGAGGCCGACGGCCTGTTCACCGTGGACCTGCAGCAGACCGAATGGACCCAGTACAGCGAGCAGCGCCTGGTCACCGACGAGTCCGACGGCTCCTACCCGGCCTACCAGCTCGGCTGGTTCCCGGACTATTCGGATCCGGACAACTACCTGTCCCCGTTCTTCCGCGAAGGCAACTTCGTCATGAACGGCTACTCGAACGAGGAAGTCAACACGCTGATCGTCAACCAGGCCGGCGAGCAGGATCACGACAAGCGCATGGAGATGCTCGGCCAGATCCAGGACATCGTGACCGATGAAGTGCCGACCATCCCGCTGCTGCAGGGCGCCCAGACCGCGGTGACCCGCACCAACATCGACGGTGTCGTGCTCGACGCGTCGTTCCGCTTCCGCTACTCCTCGGTGACCAAGTCCTGAGTCGGTCGCGGCAAGCCTGACCATCCCTGACCGCCGGTCCCGTCCTCTGTGTCGGGGCCGGCGTCACCGTTCATCATCCGGCATTCCGGCGGGCGCATCCCGCACGGAACCGGACGCATTCCCGATATCCGTCATCCGCCTGTTAAGGAGTTCTCGCGTGTCCAACAGCAGTACACAGGCCGGAACGGTGGAGTCCCCGGCGCCGCAAGGTGCGCAGCAACCGGCCAAAGCCAGGAAGAACAGGCTGTCCGGGGGATTCTTCCGATTCGTCATCACTCGTTTCCTGCTCATCATCCCCACGGTGTTCATCCTCGTCACCGTCGTGTTCTTCGTCATGCGCGCCACCGGCGACCCGATCACCGCGGCGCAGGGCGGCCGTCTCAGCCCGGAGGAGCTGCAGCGGCGCATCCACGAGGCCGGCTACGACAGGCCGCTCATCGTGCAGTACGTCGACTATCTCGGCGACCTGCTGCACGGTGACCTGGGCACCACCGTCACCGACAACCAGCCGGTGATCTCCATCCTGACCCGGTACGGCGCCGCCACGTTCGAGCTGGCCATCCTGGCCCTGATCGTGGCCATGGTCGTCGGCATCCTGCTCGGCCGCGTGGCCGCGCACCACCGCGACCATCTCGCCGACGCGGGCATCCGCACCTTCGCCATCCTGTGCTACGCCACGCCGGTGTTCTTCCTGGGCCTGATGCTCAAGCTCATCTTCGCCGTGTGGCTCGGATGGCTGCCGTCCTCCGGCCGTGCCGACCTGTCCAGCATGGCGCAGTTCGACCGTCTGATCCAGCCCACCGGCTTCTACATCATCGACGCGCTGCAGCTGGGCGACATGACCGTGCTGGCCGACGTGCTGCGCCACGCCGTGCTGCCCGCCCTGGCACTGGGCCTGCTCACCGCCGGCGTGTTCATCCGCCTGGTGCGCACCAACGTCATCTCCACTTACAACTCCGGATACGTGGAGGCGGCCCGGTCGCGCGGCGTCAGCGAGAAGCGGCTGCTGTCCAAGCACGCCTGGCGTCCCGCGCTGATCCCGATCATCACGGTCATGGGCATGCAGATCGCCGTCATGCTGGCCGGCGCGGTGCTCACCGAAACCACCTTCGAATGGAAGGGTCTGGGCTTCATGCTGTCGAACTACCTGAAGGCCCGCGACTTCGTGGCCGTGCAGGGCATCGTCATCCTGATCGCGATCATCGTCTCGGTGGCCAACTTCATCGTCGACGTGATCAGCGCCCTCATCGATCCGAGAGTGAGGTACTGACATGGCCGAAAGCAGTGCATCCAAGGTCACCGTGCCCGGTGACAAGCGCCTTGAGAACCTCAAAGTGAACGCCGGGCCGTCGCTGTTCTCCAAGCTGCCGATCGTGCGCGAGCTGCGCGTGGCGGTCGGCTGGCAGAAGGCCATGCTGGTCGCGGGCCTGATCATCACCGCGTTCTTCGTGCTCGTGGCGATCTTCGCCCCGCTCATCGCGCCGTACGGGTATTCGCAGATCCGTGACGACGCGGGCGTGGCGTTCCCCACGCAGGCGCCGCCCAGCGCCGAGCACATCTGGGGCACCACCGTCGGCGGCTTCGACGTGTTCAGCCGCACCGTCTGGGGCGCCCGCACCGCGGTCATCGCCATCATCGTGGCCGTGCTGCTGTCTATCTTCATCGGCGTGTTCCTCGGCTTGGTCTCCGGCTATTTCGGCGGATGGATCGACCGTGTGCTGGTGGTCATCGCCGACGCGATCTACTCGTTCCCCTCGCTGCTGCTCGCCATCCTGATGGCCATCATGATCTCCGGCGGCCAGTCCAGCCTGATGGGCGGCATCATGGCCTCGGGCATCTCGATCACCGTGGTGTACATCCCGCAGTATTTCCGTACGATCCGCGCCGAGGTCATGCGCATCAAGAGCTCCGCCTATGTGGAGTCGGCCAAGGTGGTCGGCGCCTCCACCTGGCGCATCATGACCGTGCACCTGCTGCGCAATTCCACGCGCACGCTGCCGGTCATCCTGACGCTCAACTCCTCGGAGGCCATCCTGACGCTCGCTGGTCTGGGCTTCCTCGGCTTCGGCATCGAGCCCACGGCCGCCGCGGAATGGGGATACGACCTCAACCGCTCGGTGGCGGACGTGACCGCCGGCATCTGGTGGACCGCCGTGTTCCCCGGCCTGGCGATCGTGCTGATCGTGCTGGGCATCACCCTGGTCGGCGAATCGCTCAACGACCTGGCCGACCCGCGTCTGCGCGCACGCAAGTCCGCCGGCGAGGTCATCGGCTCGATCGAGGACACCTCGGTGGAACCGAACGTGGAACCGAACGCCGACAACGAATACGCGATGAGCCTGATGTCCGAACAGCCCGGCACGCGGGCGGCGAACGGAAAGGAAGCCGACGATGAGTGACGTGAACGCGGCCCCGGCGGCCGAGAACCTGGCCGAGATCAAGGACCTCGGCGTCTCCTTCATGACCGACGCCGGATCGATCAAGGCGGTGGACGGCGTGAGCTTCACGATTCCGCGCGGCACGGTCGTCGGCGTCGTGGGCGAATCCGGCTCCGGAAAGTCGGTGACCGCCCGCTCGATCATCAAACTGCTGCCCGAGACCGCCACCACCTCCGGCGCGGTGATGCTCTCGAAGCGCGACGGTTCGGGGGAGCTCGACGTGCTGTCGATGAGCGGCGAGGATCTGCGGCGCATGCGCGGCAGCGAGGCGGCCATGGTGTTCCAGGAGCCGAACTCGGTGCTCAACCCGGTGTACACCATCGGCTGGCAGATCGAGGAGGGCCTGCGCGCCCACGGCATGAAGGACAAGAAGCAGCTGCGCGCCAAGGCCATCGACATCCTGAAGAAGGTGGGCATCCCCGACGCCGAGACGCGCGTGGACTACTATCCGCACCAGTTCTCCGGCGGCCAGAAGCAGCGCATCGTCATCGCGATGGCGCTGGTGCTCAACCCCGGCCTGATCCTGGCCGATGAGCCGACCACAGCGCTCGACGTGACCGTGCAGGCCGAGATCCTCGACCTGCTGCGCCTGGCCAAGGACGAATTCGGCGCCAGCGTGCTCATCATCACACACAACATGGGCGTCGTCGCCGACCTGGCCGACCAGGTGGTGGTGATGTACCGCGGACACGTGGTGGAGCAGGGCGACGTGGAGCAGGTCTTCTACCATCCGAACCATCCGTACACCAAGCGTCTGCTCGCTTCGGTGCCGCGCATCGGCCAGCAGCTGGTCGTGCGCGACCTCGACGGCCGCGTCATCGAGCGTGACGGCGACTGGCGCGACCAGCCGATCGCCGTCGAAGCCAAGGGGCTGACGATCACCTATCCGGGCCATCTCATGCAGCCTGATTTCGTGGCCGTCAACGGCATCGACTTCACGCTGCGGCGTTCCGAGGTGCTCGGTCTGGTGGGCGAGTCCGGTTCGGGCAAATCCACCACCGGCCGTGCGATCGCGGGCCTGCAGAAGGTCTCCGGCGGTTCGCTCAAGGTGCTCGGTGTGGAGATGAACGGCGTCAGGGAGCGCGACTTCAAGCCCAAGCGCGCCGACATCGGCTTCGTGTTCCAGGATCCGGGCAGCTCGTTCAACCCGCTGATGACCATCGCCCAGAACGTGGCCGAGCCGCTGATCGTGCACGGCAAATACCGTGACGTGGCGGAGGCCCGCGACTATGTGGGCGACCTGCTGGAGATGGTGCAGTTGCCGCGCGTGTACATGAACCGTTTCCCGCACGAGCTGTCGGGTGGCCAGCGTCAGCGCGCCTCGCTGGCGCGAGCCCTGGCCCTGAAGCCGTCGCTGCTCATTGCCGACGAGCCGACCTCCGCACTGGATGTGTCGGTGCAGGCCAAGGTGCTGGAGCTGTTCAAGCGGCTGCAGGCCGAGATCGGCTTCGCGTGCCTGTTCATCACCCATGACCTGGCCGTGGTGGATATGCTGGCCGACCGCGTGATGGTCATGCACAAGGGCAGCATCGTGGAGCACGGCGACACCGAGGACATCATGCAACGCCCGCAGGATCCGTACACCCGCAAGCTGCTCGCATCGCTGCCGGTGCCGGATCCGCGCGAACAGCGGATGCACCGCGAGCAGCTGCACGCGCTGCTGGCGCAGGGCTGATCGGAACCGTTCCGGCCCCGACGACAACGAGGGTGGCCGCCGACGAATCATCTCGTCGGCGGCCACCCTCGTTGATGTGTCAAGGCCGATGCGCGGTGCGGTCCGCTGTCGGGCGGTCCGCCCGCTCCGGCTCCGTCAGCGCTTGACGCGGATGCCGAAGTAGTCCATCACCAGCTCGCAGAACATCATGTTCGACCAAGAGAACCACTCGCGCGTGTACTGCGTCGGGTCGTCCACGCACACGCCCTCGTGCATCAGGTGCGTGCCCGCGTCGATGGCGACCAGATTGTCCAGAATCGCGGCCTTCTCCTCCTGGCTGGGCGAGGTCATGCCCTGCACCGACAGCGCGATGGGCCACACGTAGCGCGGCGGGGTGTGCGGGGAGCCGATGCCGCGGGTGTGCTCGCCCTCGTAATAGAACGGGTTCTCGGCGCTGAGCAGCGTGCGGCGGGTGCTGAGGTAGAGCGGGTCGTCGGCGTCGCAGCAGCCCAGGTACGGGGCGGCCATCAGGCTGGGCACGTTGCTGTCGTCCATCAGCAGGGCGTTGCCCAGGCCGTCGACCTCGTAGGCCCAGATCGTCTCGCCGGCGGCGTTGCGCATCGTGCCGTGGGCTCGCAGGCCCTCGTCGATGGACGTGCGCAGGGCGCGGGCGCGGGCGGCGATGTCGGCGTCGTCCAGGATCTCGGTGAAGATGCGCTCCAGATACCCCATCACGACGACTGCGAACATGTTCGCCGGCACCAGGTAGTGGTACGTGCAGGCGTCGTCGCTCGGGCGGAAGCCGCTCCAGGTCATGCCGGTCGGCGCCACGGGGGAGCCCTTGCCCTCACGGCTCAGGCTTTCGGTGGGGATGTCGCAGTCGCGGATGAAGAAGTACGGCGAGTTCTCGTGGTCCAGTTCGGTCTCCAGCACGTCCAGGATGCGACGCACGCCGGCGAGGAACGTGTCGTCGAACTGGGTCGTGCGGCCGGTGTTGGCATACAGCAGCCAGGCCAGCTGGATCGGGTAGCACAGCGAGTCGAGCTCGTACTTGCGCTCCCACAGCCACGGGCTGGAGAAGTCGGAGCGGTCGTCCGGGTCCCAGGTGGCGCCGTTGGGCTCCTCGTTGAAGGCGTTGGCGTACGGGTCGATGCCGATATAGCGGAACTGCAGCCGCACCAGGCCCTCGATCATCGACGCCAGGTCGGGGTCCTCGGCGGCGATGACCAGATACGGGCGGACCTGCGCGGTGGAATCGCGCAGCCACATCGCGGGGATGTCGCCGGTCAGCAGGAAGGTGGTGCCGTCATCGTGCCGGTTGACCGTGGTGGTCAGCGTGTTGGCGAAGGCCGCGTTGAAATCCTCGGCCCAGCCGGCGTGTTCGGTGCCGCACAGCTCGGTGATGCGATCCATGAACCGTTGGACGGATGGTGGAATGGTGGCGTATGGCATGGTGCTCCGTTGCCCCTTTCAGTAAACTAAGTTAATTTATTTGGTATTATCGTATATTAACTGAGTTAACACGCCGTGGTGTGGTGAACTCATGGCGCATTCGGATGACGGCCGACACCGGCGACGACGTTTCCGAGGCGTCGCACCGTTCCGTCATCACGGCCTGTAGGAAAGTGAGCGCACCGTGAACCCTGTCCCACATACCCCCGATGCCGATGCCATCGACGCCCTCATCGATGCGATGAGCTTCACCGAGAAGGTCGGTCAGCTCAACCAGCGTCTGTTGGGTTGGAAATCACTGACCCGCGACGGGTCGGGAAGACTGGCCGTCACCGACGAACTCAAACGTGAGATCGACCGATGGGGAGGCCTGGGCGTGCTGTATGGCCTGTTCCGCGCCGACCCGTGGTCCGGGCGGCACTGGGGCAACGGCGTCCGCCCCGAGGAGCGGCCCGAGGCCATCCGCCTGGTCCAGGAGGCGGTGCTCTCGCGCGGCGCCCACGGCATCGGCGCGTTGCTCAGCGAGGAGGCGCCCCACGGCCATCAGGCGCTGGGCGGTACGATTCTGCCGACCAACCTGGCCTTGGGTGCCACCTTCGACCCCCAGGCCGTGCGCGAGGCCGAGGCCGCCGTCGCCGCCGAGCTGGCGGCCAGCGGCGTGCATATCGCCCTCGTCTCCGGACTGGACGTGGCCCGTGACCCGCGATGGGGCCGGTGCGAGGAGTGCTTCGGCGAGGACCCGCTGATGGCCGCCCGGATGTGCGAGTCGATCGTCGTCGGCATGCAGGGGGAGAACCGCAGCAAGGTCGGCCGCGGCGGCGTGGCCGTGGTCCTCAAGCACCTGGCCGCCCAGGGCGAGGCCGTCGGCGGCCGCAACGGCCAGTCCGCGATTATCGGCACCCATGACCTGCACGAGATCCACATGCCGCCGGTGGTCGCCGGCGTCAAGGCCGGGGCGCTCGGGTTCATGGCCGCCTACAATGACATCGATTCGATGCCCTGCTGCGCCAATCCGTGGCTGCTGCGGGACTATCTGCGCGACCGGCTCGGCTTCGACGGCATCGTGATGGCGGACGGTCTGGCCGTCGACCGTCTCGAGGGCATGACCGGTTCCATCCCCGGTGCCGGCCGCGCCGCGCTGCTCGCCGGGGTCGATGTGTCGCTGTGGGACCAGGGCTTCGCCTCGCTCGAACGCTTCGCCGACGACGAGTCGGTGGTCGCCGCCGTCGACCGTTCGCTGCGCCGTGTGCTGAACCTCAAGGCCATGTTCGGCCTGCTGCCCGTCGGATGCGGCGGCGGGGACGGACGCGGTCCCGCCGGGTCGACCGAACGCATCACCGTGGGGCGGGGGAGCGTGGCCGTGCCCAGCGCCCCGGCGATCGAGGCGGCCATGGCCGATGCGCAGGAGAAATCGCGTGAGCTGGCCTCCTCCTGCATGACGCTGCTGGACGGCGGCGATGCGATGGCCGACATCCGCGCGGCGATCGCCGATGAGCAGGCCGGCCCGATCATCGTGGCCGGGCCGTTCGCGGATGACATCGCCTGCTTCCTGGGCGACTACACGGCGCCGCTGCCCGAGGGCCGGGACACCAGCGTCTACCGCCGGCTGCGCGAACGCTTCGGCGATCGTGTGATGCTGGCCGCCGACGGCACCGGACTGGAGGGAACCGACTGGCTGGAAGCCGCTGTGGTCGTCGCGGTGGTCGGCGGCACCAGCGAGCGCAGCTACGACAGCGAATTCGCGGACAACGGCGCCGCCGCCTCCGTGAAGGGCCGCGGCGCCACCTGCGGCGAGGGCGTGGACCTGTGTGACGTGACGCTGCCCTGGAACCAGGATGCGCTGCTCGACCGGCTGCGGGAACTGACCTCGGCGCCGATCGTGACGGTGGTGGTCTCGGGCCGCGCGCATGTGCTGACCCATGTGCTGGAGGTCTCCGACGCGACGCTGTGGGCCGGGTATGCCGGGCCGTACGGCCCCGATGCGGTGGTCTCGGTGTTGGCGGACGCCGCGCCGATGCCTGGGCGCATTCCGGTTACGCTGCCGGCCCGCGCCGGGGTGGTGCCGGTGCGGTACAACGACAGGCAGAGCGCCGTGCACGTGTACCGCGACGCCGAGGAGCCGGTGCTGCTGCCGTTCGGGCACGGCGATCGGGCGACGGGTGCGGCGGCGATCGAACGGGCGTGCGTGACGCGGTCCGGGGACATTGAGGTCACGGTGCGGGTCGGGGACTGCCCCGGCGCGGTGAACCTGTTCGCGCGCCGTATCGGAGGTGTTCGCGTGCCCCGTTTGGCCGAGCTGGTGGACAGCGTGCGCGTCCCCGGTCCGTGCGGATGGTCGGGGACGGTGCGCATGGATGTGCCGGCGGAGGCGGTGACCGATCCGAACGACGACGCGATTCGCGTGCGGCTGTGGGTCGGGGTGCCCGAACACGGCGAGGCCGACGAATGCGAGGTCGTCGTCCGCCGTTGACGCGGTCGGTCGCCTGCGGTCCGGCGGCGGGCCGCAGGCGACCTAAACCTCTTTAGTTGCATCGGGGTCGAGAAGGCGCCGTGAGGGTGTCTCCGCAAGGGGCCAGGTCCTATGTTAACGAAGTTAACACGCCGATGAAACGTCGGTATTTCAAGCCATCTTGGGTGTCGGGGCGCGGCCGGGTGGACAGCCGTGAAAAATGATGTATCATGTAACTAAAGCGATTTAGTAAAACGGTGTCAGAAGCCGTGAACGAGGAACCAACGAATCGAAGGTCGTGCGGTATGGGTGCCGCGCGGCGGAACACCTGGCGTTCGCCGTCGAGCGTCCGGCAGGGATAGGCAAAGGAGCGCGTATGTTCTTGAAAATCGACCAGCAGCTGGAGCGTTGCCGGCGTGTCATCCGCCAGCGCGTCAAGCCGCGCATCCACCCCGTTCTCGCCCATCTGGACGTCGACGCCTTCGACATCCCCGGCGAGCCGATGCCCACCGACGAATTCTTCGCACGGCTTTCCCGCGGCGAGATCGTCTTCGAGCCGTTCTCGATCGGCTCGCAGTGGGGCACCACCTGGGGCACCACCTGGTTCCGGCTGTCCGGACAGGTGCCGGCCGGCAAGCCCGAGGGGCGGCCGCTGGAACTGTGGATCGACCTGGGCTGGTACGACCACTCCTGCGGCGGGCATATCGAAGGCCTCGTCTACCGTGCGGACGGCACCGCCATCAAGGCCGTGCATCCGCTCAACCACTGGGTGCCGCTGATCGCCGCCGACGGCACCTCGCAGGTCGAACTGGACGCCGAGGGCCGCTTCACCGTGTATCTGGAGGCCGCGTCGAACCCGCTGCTGCTGGGCGTGCCGCCGTTCATCGAGACCGAGCTGGGCGAATGCGCCACCGGCAAGCCCGAGGAGCCGTACACGTTCCGCGCGGCCGATCTGACCGAATACGACGAGCGGTTCGAGCACTACTGGACCGATCTGGACGTGGTCGACACCGTGATGGCCGAGACCGACAAGGACTCGCCCCGTTACTGGCAGATGGCCAAGGCCCTGCAGCGTTCGCTCAATCTGTTCGACGAGCAGGATCCGGATTCGGTGGATGCGGCCCGCCAAGCGCTGGCCGGGGTGCTGTCCCGCCGCGCCAACGCCTCCGCCATGGACATCAGCGCCATCGGCCATGCGCACATCGACTCGGCATGGCTGTGGCCGGTGCGTGAGACCCGCCGCAAGGTGGCCCGCACCGTGGCCAACGCGCTCGCGCTGATGGACGACGACCCCGAGTTCAAGTACGCGATGAGCTCCGCCCAGCAGTACGCCTGGCTGGAGCAGGACCATCCGGACCTGTTCGCGCGGATGAAGGAGCGCATCGCCGAGGGCCGGTTCATCCCGGTCGGCGGCATGTGGGTGGAATCCGACGGCATGCTGCCCTGCGGCGAGTCGCTGATCCGCCAGATCAGCTACGGCCGCCGATACTTCAAGGAGCATCTGGGCGTCGAGCCGCGCGGCATCTGGCTGCCGGACAGCTTCGGCTATACCGGTTCCTGGCCGCAGATCGCCCGCCGCGCCGGCTACGAATGGTTCCTGACCCAGAAGATCTCCTGGGGCGACACCACCAAGTACCCGCATCACTCGTTCCTGTGGGAGGGCATCGACGGCTCGCGCATCTTCACCCACTTCCCGCCGACCGACACCTATGCGGCCTGGATGACCGCCAAGGAGCTCGTGTACGGCGAGCGCAACTTCCGTGACAAGGACCTTTCCGACAAGGCCCTGATGCTGTTCGGCTTCGGCGACGGCGGCGGCGGCCCCACGCGCGAGATGATGGAGCACATCCACCGCTTCCGCGACCTGGAGGGCGTCAGCCGCCTGACCATCGAACCGCCGGACACCTTCTTCGATGAGGCACACCGACAGATGGAGGACAACGCCGGCGAGGAGATGCCGGTGTTCAAGGGCGAGCTGTACCTGGAACTGCACCGCGGCACGCTGACCGCCCAGCAGGACATGAAGCGCGGCTGCCGTCGTGAGGAGTCGCTGCTGCGTACGGTCGAGTACCTGTGCGCCGCCGCGTCGATCGCCGATCCGACGTACGGGTATCCCACGGACGAGATGGACCGGATCTGGACCACGCTGCTGCTCAACCAGTTCCACGACATCCTGCCCGGCTCCGGCATCGCCTGGGTGCACCGCGAGGCCCGCGAGGACTATGAACGCGACCTGAAGCGTCTCGCCGAGATCGCCGAGGACGCCTGCGCCGTGCTGCGCCGCGCGAACCCGGACGCCGATCTGCTGCCGCAGGCGACGATCGGCCAGTACCGGCTGGATGGCCTGTCCTGGACGCCCGTCTCGCGGACCGCCGAAGGCGAGGCCGTGACGATGGACCGTGACGACGAGGGCCGGACGACGGTGCGCAACGGTCTGGTCACGTTCGTCATCGAGCCCGACGGCACGATCGCCTCGGTGCGCGACGAGGTTCGCGGCCGCGAGCTGGTGCCCGCCGGCACCCGTCTGGGCGCCTATGAGCTGCTCAAGGACGAACCGTCCGTGTACGACGCTTGGGAGATCGAACGCGACGCGCTGCTGATGCATCGCACGATCGAGGGCGGGCGGATCGTCTCGGCCGACTGCGACGGCGATTGTGCCGTCGTGGCCGTGCGTACCGAATTCGGCGCCAGCGCCATCGACACGACGGTCACGCTGCGCCGCGGTTCGCGATCCATCGACTTCCACGCCGAGATCGACTGGCATGAGCGCGAACGCTTCCTCAAGGTCGACCTGCCCGTCGCCGTCGTGGCCACCGAGGCCCAGTACGACGCCCAGTACGGTCTTGTCCGCCGGCCGATCGCCAAGAACACCGCCAGCGACGAGGCCAAGTTCGAAAGCTGCACGAACCGTTTCGTGCGCATCGCCGAACCGGACTATGCGCTCGCCGTCGTCAACGGGTCGATCTACGGCTCCGACGTGGCCCCCATCGCCGGCGACGCCGCGCGCGGTCTCGGGGCGGGCACGATGGTCAGGCTCTCGCTGCTGTCGGCGCCGGTGTACCCCGATCCGCGCACCGATCTGGGCGGGCATGAATTCGACTGGTCGCTGCTGGCCGATGCGGAGCTCGAACGCACGCTCGACCGGGCGGCGGAGCTCAACGCCCCGCAGCTGGCCGATATGCCCGTGATCGCGCCGCTGGCCTCGTTGGAGCCTGTTTCGGGCACCGCCGTGATCGACTGGATCAAGCTGGCCGACGACGGTTCCGGGGACCTCATCGTGCGCCTGTACGAGGCGGCCGGCGGCCACGCCGAAGCGGTCCTGCACGTCGCCGAACCCCTCCGCGGGGCGGGCGTGCGCGAAACCGACGTGCTCGAGCACGACGACCTGGCCGCCGACCTGCCGGTGAGCCTGCCCGACCGCGGCACGCATACGGCCGAGGGCGCGCCGATCAGTCTCAACCCGTTCCAGATGGCCACGCTGCGCATCGCGCGGTGAGCCTCACACCGAACCACAGCCCTATACGACGTATCGCAAGGAGTTCAGTCATGTTCCTGTTGCCCGATCAGCAGCTTCAGCGGGCGGACCGCGTCATGCAGCAGCGCGTCGAACCGCATGTGCATGATGTCCTTGACCACTGCACGGTCCGCGCCTGCGCCAACCCCGGCGAGCCTGAGCCCTCCGACGAGGTGTTCGCCCGGATCCGCTCCGGCCGGATGGCGTTCGAACCGTTCGCCGTGCCCGGCGTGTGGGGCACCACCTGGGGCACCACTTGGTTCGAGGTCTCCGGTCGCATCGACAAGGCCGCCGCGGCTGGCCGCAAGGTCGAACTGATCGTCGACCTGGGCTGGCTGCACCACCGCGGTCCCGGATTCCAGGCCGAAGGTCTGGTCTACCGCGCCGACGGCACCGCCATCAAATCCGCGAACCCGCGCAACTGCTGGATTCCGCTGATGGCCGCGGACGGCACGCCGAACGTTGAGCTGGATGCGGACGGCCGCTTCACCGTGTACATCGAGGCCGCCGCCAACCCGTTCGTGGAGGGGCCGACGCCGTACTCGCCCACCGAGTTGGGCGAGGAGGCCACCGGCCGCCCCGACTTCCCGTACACGCTGAGCCGCATGGACGTGTGCGCGTTCAACGCCGAGATGTTCGACTACTGGATGGACCTGGAGACCGTATCCTCGCTGATCCGGGAGCTCAAGGACGACGATCCGCGCTACTGGCAGCTCGCCAAGGCGCTGCAGCGCTCGCTCAACCGGTACGACGAGCGGCATCCGGACACCGTGGCCGCCGCGCGCGAGGCGCTGGCCGGCGTGCTGGCCGAACCGGCCGCATCCAGCGCCATCAACCACATCGCCGTCGGCCATGCGCACATCGACTCGGCATGGCTGTGGCCGGTGCGCGAGACCCGCCGCAAGGTGGCCCGCACCGTGTCCAACGTGCTGGCGCTGATGGACGAGGACCCGGACTTCACGTACGCGATGAGCTCGGCCCAGCAGTACGCCTGGCTCGAGCAGGAGCATCCGGACCTGTTCGCCCGCATGAAGGAGCGCATCGCCGAAGGCCGGTTCATCCCGGTCGGCGGCATGTGGGTGGAATCCGACAACATGATCCCCACCGGCGAATCGCTGGTCCGTCAGATCACGTTCGGCCGCCGATACTTCAAGGAGCATCTGGGCGTCGAGCCGCGCGGCATCTGGCTGCCGGACAGCTTCGGCTACTCGGGCGCCTGGCCGCAGATCGCGCGTCGCGCCGGCTACGACTGGTTCCTGACGCAGAAGATCTCCTGGAACGACGCCACCAAGTTCCCTCACCACTCGTTCCTGTGGGAGGGCATCGACGGTTCGCGCATCCTGACCCACTTCCCGCCGTCGGACACCTACTGCTCGTCCATGTCGATGCAGGAGCTCATGTATTCGCAGCGCAACTATCTGGACAAGGATCTGTCGCGCAACGCGATCCTGCTGTACGGCTTCGGCGATGGCGGCGGCGGTCCCACGCGCGAGATGACCGCGCGCATCCGCCGCGACCATGACTTGGCCGGGGCCCCGAAGATCGAATTCGGCACGCCGGACGAACTGTTCGACCGCGTGCGCAAGGACATCGTCGACGACGCCGCGGGGGAGACCCCGGTGTTCAAGGGCGAGCTGTATCTGGAGCTGCACCGCGGCACGCTGACCGCCCAGCAGGGCATGAAGCGCGGCTGCCGGCGCGAGGAGGCCATGCTGCGCGCGACCGAGTATCTGTGCGCGGCCGCGGCGCTCAAGGACGGCACCTACGTCTATCCGAAGGACGAGCTGGACGCCATCTGGCAGACCCTGCTGCTCAACCAGTTCCACGACATCCTGCCCGGTTCCGCGATCGCCTGGGTGCACCGGCAGGCGCGCGCCGAATACGAGCGCGACATCGCACGGCTGAAGCAGATCGCCGAGCAGGCCGGACGCGTCATTGCGGCCGCCGAGCCGGGCGACATGCTCGTGACCCATGCCGCCATCCCGTCCTATACGGCCGATGCGGCCAGCGCGTGGACCGTGCGCGACCGTGCGGCCTCGCACGATGCCGAACCGGTGGCCGTGGAACGAGACGGCGGACGCGTCATCCTGGACAACGGCCTGCTGCGCGTGACGGTGGAGCCCGACGGCACGGTGTCCTCGCTCGTCGACCTGTCCGGCGACCGCGAACTGGTGCCGGGCGGAACCCGACTCGGCCGCTACGAGCTGCTGGACAACGAACCGTTCCACTGGGATGCGTGGGAGGTGCAGCGCGACGCGTTCCTGACCGCCCACGGTCTGCGGGAGTCCCGCATCGACGCCGTGGACATGGCGGCTGACGGTGCCTGCGTGGTCCGGGTGGTCACGCGCAACGACGATGTGACCATCGTCACCTGCATCACCCTGCACCCGGATCGCCGGACGCTGGATTTCTCCGCCCAGGTGGATTGGCGCACCGAAGAGGAATTCCTCAAGGTCGACATCCCGCTTGGCGTGCAGGCCACCAATGCGCAGTACGAATGCCAGTACGGCATGGTGGAGCGCCCGATCCAGAAGAACTCGCGCAGCGACGAGGCCAAGTTCGAAAGCTGCACGCACCGTTTCGTGCGCGTGGCCGACGCCTCCTACGCGGCTGCGGTGGTCAACGCCTCGACCTACGGCTCCGACGTCAGCCCGATCCACGGCGACGACGGGACCCGCGGCGCGATGGTTCGCCTGTCGCTGCTGTCGGCGCCGCTGTACCCCGACCCGCGCACCGATCAGGGCGCGCACGAGTTTGCCTGGAGCGTGGTGGCCGACGCCTCGATGCCCGCCGTGCTGGATGAGGCCACGCGCCTGAACACCGCGGAACTGGAGGGCATCCCCGCATTCGAGCCGCTGGCGCGGCTGGACGTGGCGGAAGGCGTGCCGGTGCTGGATTGGGTGAAGACCGCCGACGATGGTTCCGGCGACCTGATTCTGCGCGTGTACGAGGCGGCGGGCGGTTGCGCGGTGGCCAGCCTCGACATGTGCGCGGAACTGGCCGAGGCCACCGTGCGCGAGGTCGACGTGCTGGAGGGCGACGGCCTGGCGGCCGACCTGCCCCGCGCGTTGGCACACGGCCCGGCCCAAGGCGCCACGCTGCGGCTGGCGCCATTCCAGATGGCCACGCTCCGCGTGAGCCGCTGAACAACCAGATGTGCCCGACCCTCCCCGGATCGGGAACAAACCACAACACAAGGAAATAGAAAAAGGAAAGGAAACATCATGGTATCTTCCATGAAGAAGGCACTTGCCCTGACTGGTGCCGCAGCGATGCTGCTGTCGGTGGCCGCCTGCGGCGGCAACGATGCCGGAGAAAGCGACGGCGTCAAGGAGATCACGTTCCAGACCTGGAACCTGAAGAACGACAAGTACACCCCGTACTTCGAGGGTCTGATCGAGGCGTACGAGGAGGAGCATCCGGACGTCAAGATCAATTGGGCCGACCAGCCGTCCGACGGCTATGAGGACAAGCTGTCGACCCAGGCCGCCTCGGGCGAGCTGCCGGATATCGTCGACGGCGGCGCCTCCATCCTGTACGGCCTGGCCAAGGCCGGCGCGCTGATGAACCTCTCCGCCGAGGTTCCGGACGCCGAGGGCGACTACTACGAGGGCGCCTGGGCCGGTGCCACGATGACCGGCAACGGCATCGAGGAGGGCGCCTACGGCTTCCCGTGGTACGTCAACGACGGCCCGACCTACTGGAACACCGAGCTGATGAAGCAGTGCGGCCTGGATCCGGACGCCGTGCCGACCACCTGGGACGAGTACTTCGCCGCCGGCAAGACCATCGCCGAGAACTGCGACGGCGTCTATCTGGCGACCACGATGGGCTCCAACACCGAGGACTACGTGACCGCCGGCGCCACCTGGATGAACGACGATCACAGCGCCTACACGTTCAACGATGAGGCCGGCGTCAAGCAGCTGCAGAACTTCATCGATCTGTACAACGAGGGCGGCATCCCGCCGGAGGCCCTGGACTCCTCCTGGAGCCAGCAGTCCGACTTCTTCCAGCGCGGCTCGCTGGTCGCCATGGCCGGCTCCGCCTACTCCGCCGACGGCTTCAAGCAGAACTCCCCGGATCTGTATGAGAAGCTGACCGTCGGCCCGCGTATCACCAACGACGGCAAGTCCGCCTCGGTGTCCTACGAGCTGCTGGGCATCAGCTCCCAGTCCAAGTACCCGGACGTCGCCATCGACTTCGCCCGCTTCGTGACCAACGCCGAGAACCAGGTCGAGTTCGCCAAGCAGGCCGCCGTGTTCCCGTCGGCCCAGGGCGGTCTTGAGGACGAGTACTACCAGGACATCGACACCAGCACCCTGGAGGGCCAGGCCCTGCAGATCACGCTGGATCAGGTGAAGAACGGCTACTCCTCGCGTCCGGCCGAGTTCACCGATGCCAACGGCTACAAGTACCTCCAGCAGCAGGTGGCCCTCGCCATGCAGGGTGAGCAGACCGCCCAGGAGGCGCTGGACAAGACCGTCGAATACGCCAACGAGAGGCTCGCACGATGAGCTCAGTGGCATCCGCCGCTGCCAGGTCGGAGGCCGCCAAGGCCTCCGACCGGCCTGAACCGACGAACCACACCGCAGTCAATAAGCCGCACCGCAGCTTCGGCACGGTCATCGCGCCGTACCTGTTCGTGGCCCCCGCCTTCATCGTGGTGTTCGTGTTCGTCGTCCTCGCGGCACTCAACACGTTCAGGCTTGCCTTCACCGACTCCACGCTGCTCAAGCCGGGCAAGTTCGTGGGATTCCAGAACTTCATCGACCTGTTCCAGGACGAATACTTCCTGACGGCCCTGCTCAACTCGTCGCTGTACGTGGTGTGCGTCGTGCCGTTCATGGTCATCCTCCCGCTGATCCTGGCCAACCTGGTCAAGGGCAACGGGCGCATCATGGGATTCTTCCGCACCGCCTTCTACATGCCGGTCGTCATGTCCGCCGTCGTCGTCGGCATGATCTGGACCAACCTGCTCGACTCGCAGGGCCTGATCAACTCCATCCTCAAGGGCGCGGGCATCATCGAGGAGGCGATCCCGTTCCTGACCAACCGCTGGGGCATCCTGTTCAGCTCGATGTTCGTCACCATCTGGCTGGGTCTGGGCTACTACATGGTCATCTACCTGACGGCGCTCGCCAACATCGACGAATCGCTGTATGAGGCCGCGGCGCTGGACGGCGCCGGCCCCGTCCGCCAGTTCGTCTCGGTGACGATGCCCGGCGTGCGTTCGACGATGGTGCTCATCATGATGCTGTCCACCATCTCGGCGTTCCGCGTCTTCAACGAGGTCTACGTGCTCACCAACGGCACGGCGGGACCCGGCGGCATGGACATGACGATGTCGATGCTCATCAAGAACGAAGGTACCGGCATCCAGGCCCGTACCGGCTATGCGAGCGCCATCTCGCTGGTCGTGCTGGTCATCGTCGGCACGCTGCTGATCATCCAGCAGATCATCCAGAAGAGGGGTGAGGACTGATGAAGATCGCCGGTAAGCGCATCACCGTAGGCAAGGTGGTGCAGTACCTCATCCTGATCCTGATGTTCGTCGTGCTGGTCGGCCCCTTCGTCTGGGAGCTGTCGCTGTCCCTCAAGGGCCCGGGCGACAACGTCTACGCCGTTCCGCCGTACATCATCCCGAAGACCCCGACGCTGGAGAACTACGTGGACGTGTTCCGCCAGGTTCCGGTGGCCCACTACATGCTGAACTCGCTGATCGTGGCCTGCATCTCGATCGCGGGCAACATCATCCTGTCCACGATGGCCGGCTACGCGCTGGGCCGTCTCAAGTGGAAGGGCCGCGGTTTCGTCTTCGCGCTGTTCATGGGCACGATGGTCATCCCGCTGGAAGGCGTCATGATCTCCCAGTTCCTGATCGTCAAGGGCATGGGACTGCAGAACACGCTGGTGTCCGTGGCGCTGCCCGGCCTGGTGACGGCGATGAACATCCTGCTGATGACCAACGCCTTCAAGTCCATCCCGATGGAGCTTGAGGAGGCCGCCATGGTCGACGGCGCGAACCTGTGGCAGCGGTTCTTCAGAATTTGCGTCCCGCAGGTCAAGGGCACGATGACCGTCGTCGGCATCTTCGCCTTCGTCGGCGCGTGGAACGACTTCCTGTGGCCGTTGATCACCATCTCCGATGAGAACAACTACACGCTGACGCTGGGCATGAACCGACTCAAGGGCCTGTTCATCTCCGATCCGCGACTGATCGCGGCCGGCGCGCTGGTTTCGCTCATCCCGATCATCATCTTCTTCTGCTGCTTCCAGCGGTACTTCTTCCGCGGCCTGGAAGCCGGCGGCCTGAAGGGATGATCCGCAACAGAAAGGCTCAACAATGAGATTCGGTGTCAACTACACACCGTCGAACGGCTGGTTCCATTCGTGGCTGAATCCCGATTGGCAGAGCGTGGACCGCGACCTTGAGCAGATCGCCGAACTGGGCATGGACCATGTCCGCATCTTCCCGGTGTGGCCGTATCTGCAGCCCAACCGCACCTGGATCAACCGCAAGGGCATCGAGGATGTGCGCCGCATGGTGCACATCGCCGGCGAACACGGACTCGACGTCTACGTGGACGTGTTCCAGGGGCACCTGTCGAGCTTCGACTTCCTGCCCAGCTGGCTGGTCACCTGGCATACCGGCAACATGTTCACCGATCCGGACGCGGTGGCCGCCGAGTGCGAGCTGATCCGGGTCCTTGGCGGCGAACTGTCGCAGGAACCGGCGTTCAAGGGCATCACGGTCGGCAACGAGGTCAACCAGTTGTCGGACCGTCCGCATCCGACCAAGATGGTCGCCACCCCGGCGCAGATCGACGCATGGCTTGACGCCACGCTCGAGGCGGCGGGAACCGCCGGAGGCGACGCCCTGTACAGCGTCAACGACGGCGTCTGGTTCCTGGACGGGCATCCCTTCACCCCGGTGCAGTCCGGGAACAAGGGCGACATGACCACCATCCACGCCTGGGTGTTCAACGGCACGGCGCAGGGATACGGCGCGACCAGCGAGGAATGCTCCGCGTACGCGCTGTATCTGGCCGAGCTGTCGAAGGCGTTCTCCGGCGATCCGGAGCGCCCCGTCTGGCTGCAGGAGGTGGGCGCGCCCGAGAACGTGCTCGAGACCGCGGACACCCCCGAGTTCTGCCGTCGCACGGTGCTCAACGCGCTCGACTGCCCGAACCTGTGGGGCGTCACCTGGTGGTGCTCGCACGATGTGGCGGCGTCGATGTCGGACTTCCCCGAGTTCGAGCATGCGCTCGGCCTGTTCGACGAGCATGGCGAACTCAAGCCGATCGGCCGCATGTTCGGCGATCTGGCCCGCGAGCATCGCGACCATACGAAGCCCGCACCCCGCACCACGGCCATCGTCGTTGATGTCGACGCCGACGGCAACCCGCTGGACCGCAGCGCCTGCGGCCCCGGCGGATCGGTGTGCGACCTGTGGATGAAGGCCCACTGCGAGGGGCTGCGTCCCACCGTCGTCACCTCTGATGTGGCGGCCGATCCTGCACGTCTCGCCGCCCTCGGCGTGACCGAGCTGATCCGCGACACGGATCCGCACCCGGCGCGGTTCTACACCGCCGTGTCGGACTCCTCGTTCGAGGACCTCGACGAGGCCTGATCATCACGGTGCCGCCGCACACCGCGGCGGCACCATGCAACTCATACGTCGACGGACAACGAAGTGCCGTCATTCCGTTTCAACATCGTTGGTTTTTGTCTTGATTCGTTGACTGCCTGCGCGGATGTCGCGCCGGCGTCGATTCCATTGAAAAGGATGCTTTCGCCGGATCGGTTCCGGCGGAAACGCGGCGCCATGCCTATATCGCAAACCAGAGCACGACGCCGCGGTGATTGGGTACGGGAAAGCCCCGTACTCTCTTAAGAATAGAGAAAGGAACATAATGGGCGCGAGCCATGTGTTTCCCCAGGGCGGAACGACGGTGAAACGTCGTATCGCCGCCATCGCCGCGGGCATCGCCACCGCGGCGATGGCTCTCGGCGGCGTCGTCGCGCCGCCCGCCACGGCATATGCCGACGAACCCGCAGCCGCGGACGTTAGCAGTGTCACGAACCCGAACAACCGTCATTTCATGGTGTACTACCGCGCTTGGCGTGATGTGACGATGAAGGGTGTGAACACCGATCTGCCGGATGAGAACTGGATTTCGATGTACGACATCCCGTATGGCGTGGATGTGGTGAACGTGTTCAGTTATGTGCCGGCGGGTCAGGAGGCGGCGGCCCAGCCGTTCTATGACAAGCTCAAGGCCGAGTATGCCCCGTATCTGCATTCGCGTGGCATCAAGCTCGTGCGCGGCATCAACTACGAACAGGTCACCGTCGAAGGCTTCCGCGACTACATGGCCGATCTGGGCAAGACGGCCGATGAGGCCACCGAGGCCGACTATGACGCCTATGCGCTTGAGATCATCGACGAGTACATGACCTCGGTCGGCCTGGACGGTCTGGACATCGATATGGAGACCTATCCGACCGACGCGGATGTGGCGATCTCCGATAACGTGATCCGCGCCCTGTCCAAGCACATCGGCCCCAAGTCGGACGATCCGGATGGCACGATGTTCCTGTACGACACCAATGGCAGCAACACCAAGCCGTTCGCGAACGTGGCGGACTGCTTCGACTACGTGGCCTACCAGCAGTACGGCTCCACATCGACCCGCACCGCCGGCGCCGTCGCGGACTACTCGCCGTACATCGGCGCCGACAAGTTCGTGCCCGGCCTGGCCTTCCCCGAGGAAGGCGACCACAACCGTTGGTATGACGCCACGGAGCCGTATACGGACAGCCACATCTACGACATCGCGTCGTATGTGCGTGACAATGGCCTCGGCGGCATGTTCCTGTACGCGCTTGACCGCGACGGCCGCACCTACGAGGCTGAGGACTGGAGCCACATCGTCCCGTCGAACCTGCTGTGGACCAAGACCGCCATCGCTGAGTCGCAGGACATGACGATGGAGCAGGCCAAGGCCGCCGCGAACCACTACATCGAGCGCATGTCGCTGACCGAGGAAGGGGCCGCCGGCGTGGCCCTGAACGCCGAGGACGCCCTCGAAGCCGTGGAACAGGCCACGAACCTCTACGAGGTTAACAAGGCCGTGCTCGGCGGCGACTACGACGAGGGCTTCAGCAACACCTACGACCCGACGCTGGAAGTGGGACTGCTGGGCGTCGACACCACCGAACTGATGGACCGGATCTCGGCCGCGGATAACATCCTGGCGGGCGACGTCATGTCCGACGACGTGAAGTCCGCGGTGCGCCAGTCCCGCGACGCCGCGGTCGAAGGCTTGACGGGCAGGACCTACACCGCCGACGAGGTGGCGATGTGGACCGCCGACCTGCAGGCCGACATCGAGGCCGCCATGGCGAGCCTGACGGGTGTTGAATCCTCGGACCGTCATTTCATGGTGTATTACCGTGCGTGGCGTGATGTGACGATGAAGGGCGTGAATACCGATCTGCCGGATGAGAACTGGATTTCGATGTACGACATCCCGTATGGCGTGGATGTGGTGAACGTGTTTAGTTATGTGCCGGCGGGTCAGGAGGCGGCGGCCCAGCCGTATTACGACAAGCTGAAGTCCGACTACGCCCCGTATCTGCACTCGCGCGGCATCAAGCTCGTGCGTGGCGTGGACTACACGGGAGTCATCGTCGACGGGTTCCGCGACTTCATCGAAGCCAAGGGGCTGACCGAGCAGGAGGCCACCGAGGCCGACTATGACGAGTACGCCCTGCAGGTGATCGACGAGTACATGACCTCGGTCGGCCTGGACGGCCTGGACATCGACATGGAGACGCATCCGGACGAGGCCGACGTCGCCGTGTCCGACAACGTGATCCGCGCCCTGTCCAAGCACATCGGCCCCAAGTCCGACAATCCGGACGGCACGATGTTCCTGTACGACACCAACGCGTCCGATCTGGCGCCGTTCAGGAACGTGGCCGACTGCTTCGACTACGTGGCCTACCAGCAGTACGGTTCGAACGCCGAGCGCACCGACGACGCGTTCGGCGACTACGCCCCACACATCGGCAGCGAGTTCGTGCCCGGCCTGACCTTTCCGGAGGAAGGCGACATGAACAACCGTTGGTATGACGCCACGGAGCCGTACGAGGAGAGCAACTTCTACCAGGTGGCCTCGTACGTCAATGAGCACAAGCTGGGCGGCATGTTCGTGTACGCGCTGGACCGTGACGGCCGCGACTACGAGGACGATCTGACCCGCATCGTGCCGTCGAACCTGCTGTGGACCAAGACCGCCATCGCCGAGTCGCAGGGCATGCCGCTGGATCAGGCCAAGGCCGCCGCGAAACACTACATCGAGCGCATGTCGCTGGCTTCCGCGGAGGGCGTGGCCCTGAACGCCGATGAGGCGGGTGCCGCGGTGGCTGCCGCCGCGAACCTCTACGAGGTCAACAAGGCCGTGCTCGGCGGCGACTACGGCGAGGGCTTCAGCAACACCTACGATCCGACGCTGGAGGCCGGTCTGCTGGATATCGACATCGACGAGCTCATGTCGCTGATCGAGCAGGCGGACAAGGCGCTGGAAGCCGAGGACGACGACACCGTGCGCACCGCGCGCGACGCCGCCATGGACGGTCTGACCGGCAAGATCTACACCGCCGACGAAGTCGGCCAGTGGGTCGACGCCCTGACCGCGGCCCTGAAGGGGGAGGAAACCCCCAGCGGCCCGGACGATACGTCCAAGCCGAATACGGATGTCCAGAAGCCTGCGGATGAGAAGCCGCTGGCCTCGTCCGGTTCGGCCGTCGCCGCGGTGCTGTCCGTGGCCGTCGCCGCTGCCGTCGCCGGCATCGGTCTGACGGTGTGGCGTCGCAGGAAGGTGTGAATTCCTGAACGCTGAAGCGGACTGAAACGGAACCGGTGGCGTCCCGCCAATCGCGGACGCCATCGGTTCCCGTATCCGTCGACCGGATGCCGGCTTGCACACGGTATCCTTGAATCAGGGTTCCCGGACGGACAGGATCGGGTCCGCCGCAACGGTGCCATGGATATGGCGGGAACGAATGACATAAGGAGGCATGATGGCAGGGGCCGGCAAGCGCGCCGCGGCTAAAGCGGTTGAGCACTCGAAGCAGTCCCAACGCGTCAGCCTGAAGGACATCGCCGACGAACTGGGCATCTCCCAGACCGCGGTATCCTTCGCCATCAACGATCGCCCCGGCGTCTCCGCCGAAACCAAGCGCCGCGTCAAGGAGACCGCGGCGAAACTGGGGTGGAGCCCCGTCTACGCCGCCCAAGCCCTCGGCTCATCCCGGACGATGACCATCGGGTTCGCACCCGCGCGAGCCGCCAACGGCATCCAGAACGACAACTTCATGATGCAGTTCATGGCGGGCATCCACCAGTCGCTCAGCCGCAAGGGATATGGCCTGCTCTTCCGCCCATGCTCATCGGACAAGGAGGCGATCGCCGTCTACCGCGATTGGGCGCGACGCAAACGCGTCGACGGCGTGATCCTGGTCGACCTGTACGCCGGCGACCCCCGCCCCGCGCTCCTGACCGAATTGGGGCTGCCATCGGTGCTGGCGGGCGGTCCCGACCCCTCCAACTCCATCCCCTCGCTGTCCATCGACGACTCCGCGACGATGGGCACGATTCTGGAACACCTCAGCCTGTTGGGGCACAAACGGATCGCATACTTGTACGGGGACAAGTCATTGGACTACTGCCGGTCGCGAGTGGCCTCGCTGCAGGAGTTCGACAAGAAAAGCCATTTCAGCCAGATCTGGGTGGAGGACACCGGTTTCGACGCCGTACGAGGGGTTGAACTGACGCAGAAACTGCTGCTGGAGGACAAGCCCCCGACCGCCTTCATCTACGAAACCGATAGTATGGCCGCCGCAAGCCTGCGGGCGCTCAGTACGGTGATGCTGACCAGCGACATGATGTCCTGGGATTCGGGCATCCGCCGGTTCCCCTACGATCTGCCGGCCATCGTCAGTTTCGAGGACAGCGCCATCTGCGAGACCTCGTTCCCCTCGATCACGGCCGTGCACCGCGATGCCAGCCTGTACGGCACGAAGGTGGCGAATCTGCTGCTCAAAGTACTGGCGGGGGAGTCGGTGGCCGGGAACCGCAAGATTCTCACCCCCAAACTCATCGTGCGGGAGAGCACCCGCATGATCCTGCCCAATGTCGATACGATGTGACCTCGGCCGCCAATCCCGGCCATCAACCGCGCAACTCGGCGCGCGATCCACGAAACGCTGATCGGAGCCCTCATGACCCTCGCAACGAACCATACCGACATCCCCCTGATCCCAACGCCCCGCCTGATGCGGGCGGATGGTTCCACCGCGGTGCTGGCGGCGGTCGGATGCATCGGGGAGGGCCCGTCCGCGGCCGCCTGCGATGCTTCGGGACACCTGATGCGGCTGATCCGGCGGGACCTTGAAACGTACGCCGGGCTGCGCTGGCGTTCGGGTCGGGGCGGCGTGGGGCGGTGCGACATCCGGCTGGACATCGATGACGCGATGGCCGACCGGTCCTACCGCCTGGATGTTGCCAGGCATGCCGACGGTTCCGCCTTGGTCCGCATCGCGGGCGGGGATGTGGACGGCCTGCGGTACGGCGTGCAGACGTTCCGCCAGCTGGTGCGCCACTCGGGGCCTGCCATCCCCGTGGTGCGGATCGAGGATGCTCCGGTGCTGCCGGTGCGCGGATACTACCTGGACGTGACTCGAGGACGGGTGCCCACGCTCGCATCGCTGAAGGCCCTGGTCGATACCTTGGAGCTGTACAAGTACAACCAACTGCAGCTGTACGTGGAGCACGCGTTCCGTTTCGACGAGCTGAGCCAGGCCTGGCGCGGCACGGGCGCGCTTGAGGCCGACGACATCCTCGAACTCGACGAATACTGCGCGAAGGCAGGCATCGAACTGGTGCCGTCCATCTCCACCTTCGGGCACCAGTACATGGCGCTGCGCACGGACCGCTACGCAGGGCTCGGCGAATTCCCGGAACAGGCGGGGCGTCCGTTCAGCCTCATCGAGCGGATGGAGCACCATACGCTCAATCCGCTGATGGACGAGTCGCTGGCGTTGGCGAAACGCCTGATCGACCAGTATGCGCCGCTGTTCCGGTCTCGTACGTTCAACATCTGCGCCGACGAGACCTTCGACCTGGGCAAGGGACGTTCGGCGGAACAGGCCCAAGCCGTGGGCGTCGGCACGCTGTATGCCGGCTATCTGACCGAGTTGTGCTCGTATCTGGAGGAGCGCGGCCTGCAGCCGATGATGTGGGCCGATATCGCGGTCGGCCATCCGGAGGCGTTGGAACGGCTGCGTGACAAGGCCATCCTGCTGAACTGGCAGTACGAACCCGATGTGGACGAGTCGCGCACCGCCCTGGTGGCCTCGACCGGCGCCGTGCAGTATGTGTGCCCGGCGGTACACTGCTGGAACGCGCTGCTGCCGCGCATCGACACGGCGTGGGAGAACATCTCCCGCATGGCCGCGTATGGCGCCGCGCACCGCGCCGAAGGCATCCTCGTCACCGATTGGGGCGATTACGGGCATGTCAACGACCCGGCGATGAGCCTGCCGGGTCTGTGCTACGGGGCGCAGTGCGGCTGGAACGGGGGAGGCGAGTGCGGCCAGACGGCCACCGATCGCGCGATCGACCGGCTGGCATACGGTGTGGCCGGCGGATTCGTGGACGTGCTGCGCCAGGCCTCGGCGTGCACGACCTTCGGCTGGGATGATGCCGTGCGGTATCTGGAACTGGATATGCACGCCTATGACCGTGCCTGCCACCGGCCGGTGCTGAACGGGGATGTGGCCGCGTTCTGCGACGTGTGCATCGGACCGGAACCGGCGGAGCGTGTCGCCGAGGCCGCGGATGTGCGCCAGGCGCGAAGCCGGTTGCTGACGGCGTTCGCGGCGCGTATCGGCGACGTCGGGACGCGTGATATGGAGCTGATGTCGGTTCGGGAACGGCTGGCCCGGCTGCTGGGCGGGATGAGGGGCGAGCGTGCGCGGCTCGGCGGCTCGGCGATGCTGGCTCTCGAGGGCGTTGCCGCGATGAATTGGGCTGGCTGGCATCTGCTGCGCATGCATGGGATCGGCTGCGACGCGGACGGCGAGGGATGCGCGCCGTCCGCGGAGGAGACCGCATGCCGCCTGGAGGAGTGGGGCGAGGCGATGGCGGACGCGTGGCGGGAGTCCAGCCGCGAGTCCGAACTGCGACATGTGACCGATGTGGTGTGGGCGTTGGCCGACGAGGTGCGCCGCAGTCAGGTCCCGGCATGAGAGGGCGCTCGCGTGCCTCCGCCCGATTTCGATACCATGTGACCATTCCGATCATCAACCGCACAGGAGGAGCATGACGTTGTTCGTTTTCGACAGGGACGCCTATGAGCGCCGCATGACCTGGTACCGCCACGCCCGATTCGGCATGTTCCTGCATTGGGGACTGTATGCGATTCCGGCGCGTGGCGAATGGATCCGCAGCGTGGAGCAGATGCCTGAGGAGCCGTACCGCCGGTACTTCGAGGAGTTCAACCCGGTGGACTTCGACGCCCGCCGCTGGGCGCGCGCCGCCAAGGAGGCGGGCATGCAGTACGTGGTGCTGACCGCCAAGCACCATGACGGCTTCTGCCTGTTCGACTCGCAGTACACGGACTGGAAATCGACCAACACGCCGTTCGGGCGGGATATCGTGCGCGAGTTCGTGGACGCGGTCCGGGCCGAAGGATTGCGCGTGGGACTGTACTACTCGCTGCTGGACTGGCATCATCCCGACTATCCGCATCGGCACGACGCCAACCATCCCGATCGCAACAACGAGTCCGTAAGCGACGAGGGCCGCGACTTCGACCGGTATCTGGACTACATGCACGCGCAGGTCAGGGAGCTGTGCACGAACTACGGCAAGATCGACGTGCTCTGGTTCGACTTCTCCTACGACAACCTGCGCGGCGAGGCCTGGCGGGGCACCGAGCTGATGCGCATGGTGCGTTCGCTGCAGCCCGACGTCATCGTGGACAACCGTCTGGAGGTCAGCGGTGAGGGATACGGGTCGCTGGCGGCCGGCGAACCGACGCCGTACCACGGCGACTTCGTCAGCCCCGAGCAGATGATCCCGCCGAACGGCATCCAGGACGTCCACGGCAACGACCTGGCGTGGGAGGCGTGCGTGACGATGAACGGCAGCTGGGGCTACACGGCCGACGACCATGCGTTCAAGCCCGCGCCGATGCTCATCCGCAAACTGGTGGAATGCGTCTCCAAGGGCGGGAACATGCTGCTCAACGTCGGCCCAGACGCCCGCGGCCGGTTCCCGAAGCAATCCGTGGAGATCCTCAGCCAGATCGGCGCATGGATGGACGAGAACCATGACAGCATCTACGGTTGCGGGCGCAGCGACCTGCCGAAGCCCGAATACGGCCGCATCACCGCGAACGCCGAAACCAAGACGCTCTACTTCCACGTCTACGAGAACAGCATCGGCGCACTGCCCCTGATCGGAGTGCGCAAGGAGCAGATCGATTCGATCCGCTACCTGGCCAGCGGGGCGGAGGTGCCGATCTCCACGAGCTGGACCCACAGCGACTACCCGGATATCGTATTCGCCGATCTGGGAGCCGATCCGGTTCTGCCTGATCCGGTCGACACCGTGTTGGCGGTGAAGCTGCGGTAGCGCAGTGCACCGGCGCGCAACACCGGACATGACAACGCCCGGCGGCACCATGAACGATGGTGACGTCGGGCGTTGTCGTCGGTGCCGAATCAGAGCCGGATCGGAACGACGGGTCGGAATCAGTGCAGCTTGCCGTTGCAGGCGAACAGCGCGTGGTTGTCGCCTTCGGCCTTGTTGCGCAGATACTCGCGCACGTAGCCGATGCGCTGCACCGTGCTCGGCGTGATCGGCTCGGGCAGGTCGTCCGGATCGAACCAGCCGACCTTCAGGCTCTCGTCGTCGCCGACGAACGGTTCGGCGTTACCCTCCGGATCGATCTCGCACAGGAACAGGTGATCCATGTACATCGTCCGGTCTCCGTTGGCGTAGGTGATCACCCGGTTGTCGGACTTGACCGCCACCATGTCGGTGACGACCGCGTCGACGCCCGTCTCCTCCCTGATCTCACGCACGGCCGTGTCGGCCGGTTCCTCGCCCGGCTCCACGATGCCGCACACCAGCGCCCACTTGCCCGTGTCGGAGCGCTGCCCGAGCAGCACCCGCCCCTCGGCGTCGCGCACGTAGGCGGTGATGCCCATCATCCACAACAGGTCGTGGCCAATCTTCTCACGCAGCTTCAGCACGAACTCCGGAGTCGCCATCGTTCCTCTCCTTAATCGTGTGGGCCAGCGCCGGGGGAGGCCCACACGCGATCCATCGGTAGGGTGTTTCGAGCCTACTCGGCCATCGCGGCCATCCAGGCCTCGACGTCCTCCACGGTCTTCGGGATATCCACGGAGATCCATTCGGGGCCGTGCTCGGTCATCAGCACGTCGTCCTCGATGCGCACGCCGATGCCGCGGAACTCCGGCGGCACCAGCAGGTCGTTCTCCTTGAAGTACAGGCCCGGCTCGATCGTGAAAATCATGCCCGGGCGGATCTCGGCGCCCTGATACGACTCGTAGCGGGCCTGCGCGCAGTCATGCACGTCCAGACCCAGATGGTGCGCGCAGCCGCAGGCATGCCAACGGCGGTGCTGCTGGCCCTCGGGGGAGAGCGACTCCTCCACGCTCACCGGCAGGATGCCCCAGTCGTGCAGACGCTCGGCCAGCACGCGCATGCAGGCGTGGTGGATGTCCGAATAGGTGGCGCCCACCTGCGCGGCCTCGAAACCGGCGGCCTGGGCGCGCAGCACGGTCTCGTAGATGTCGCGCTGCAGCTCGGTGAAATGCCCGTTGACCGGGAACGTGCGGGTGATGTCGGCCGTGTACAGGCTGTCGGTCTCCACGCCCGCGTCGATGAGCAGCAGGTCGCCGTTGCGCACCACGCCGGTGTTGCGCATCCAATGCAGGATCGGGGCGTGCGGGCCGGAGGCGATGATCGTGTCATAGCCGACCTCGTTGCCCTCCTCGCGGGAGACCGAGTTGAACGCGCCCTCGAGCATGCGCTCGGAACGCTCCTTGTCGATCACATGGGGCAGGGTCTTGAGGATCCGGTCGAAGCCCTTCTTGGTGGCGGCCACGGCCTTGCGCATCTCGCCGATCTCATAGGCGTCCTTGATCATGCGCGCCTCGGCGGCCACCTCATGCAGCTTGTCGTCGGCCGCGGTGTTGTCGTCCGGGTCGGCGAAACCGTTCGCCTTACGCACGCCCTCGACCAGTTCGGTGATCGCGGCGTCGGTCTCACGGATCACGCGCACACGCACCGCGCCGGCCTCGGCGCCGACATCCTTGCCGATCGCATCGGCCAGCTGGGCGATGTCATGGGTCTCCAGGCCGGTCATCGCGGCCAGCTCCTTCAGACCGGCGCGCGGACCGACCCAGTACTCGCCGTACTGGGCGGAGGTGTAGTACTCCTCGGTGCTGTTGTCGGCGCGCGGCGCCACGAACAGCTCGGCCGTATGCGTTTTGCCGGCCTTGGCCTCCTCGGAATCCGGGTCCACCGGGTTGAGCACCAGCACGGCGCCCGCCTCATAGTCCTGGCCGAGACCCGTGTAATAGGCGAAGGTGGTGTCCGGACGGAAGGCGTAATCGCAGTCGTTGGAGCGCACCTTCGGCGTGCCGGCCGGAATCACAATGCGCTCGCCCGGGAACTGCGCGCCCAGCGCGTCGATGCGGGCCTGGATGTACCTGCTGGACTCCAGCGGCTCGATCTCTGGCTCCTGGTCATCCCAGCCCGTGGTCATGAACTGCTTGAACGTCTCGCCGGTCGGCCGCAGCGTGCGGTTGTTCACACGATCGGCGTTCGGCTGCTCCGCGCCCGGCGCGGCCGCCGCCTCACGGGCCTCGTATTCCTTGTCCTTGTCGGTCACGACTTCGCTCATATGATCTGACTCCTCGTTGATGGGGCTAAAACCGAGTACCATCCTAGCCGCATGGTTGCCCCATCAGCCTAGAATGGGATGAGTTTTGCAATCGTCAGGGAATACGAGGGAACACGGCATGTCATTCGAGCATCCGAATCGGAACAACGAGTCCATCCACGAGGTCGAGCGCGAGATCATGCGCCGGCCGCCGGAGCACAACACCACCAACCTGGACCTGGACCGGATGAACCTGATGCTCGACGTGCTGGGCCATCCCGAGCAGTCGTTCCGCGTCATCCACGTCACCGGCACCAACGGCAAGGGCTCCACGGCCCGCATGGCCGAGGCCATCTGCCGCGCCTACGGCATGCGCACCGGCCTGTACACCTCGCCGCATCTGGAACGCATCAACGAACGCATCGCCATCGACGGCCAGTCGCTGAGCGACGACGACTTCGTGGACACCTGGGATCAGGTCAAGGACCTGGTCGACCTGGTGGACATGAGGATGGAGGCGCTCGGCAAGCCGAGGATGAGCTTCTTCGAGGTGCTCACCGCAATGGCGATCTGGAAGTTCGCCGACGCCCCGGTGGATGTGGCCGTCGTCGAGGTCGGCATGGGCGGCGCATGGGACGCCACCAACGTGCTCGATGCCGACGCCGCCATCATCGGCCCGGTCGATATGGACCACATGCAGTGGCTGGGTGACACGGTCGAGCAGATCGCCACCGAGAAGGCCGGCATCATCAAGCCCGGCTGCACGGCGGTGATCGGTCCGCAGCCGCACGAGCAGGCCGTGATGCCGATCCTGGAGGAGGCGGCCGCCCGCAACCACGCCACGCTGCGGCGCGACGGCTACGAGATGGAGGTCGTCTCGCGTGCCCCCGCCGTCGGCGGTCAGCTGGTCACGCTGCGCACGTCGTTGGGCGAGTACGCGGAGATTCCGGTCGCCAAGTTCGGCGAGCATCAGGCGCACAACGCGCTGGCCGCGCTTGCCGCCGCCGAGGCCGTGATCCCGGTTTCCGGACAGCTGAACGCGGATATCGTGTCCGAGGCGTTGGGCGGCGTCAAGGTGCCGGGCCGCATCGAGCAGGTGCGCACCTCGCCGACGATCATCATCGACGGCGGACATAACGTGAATGCCGCCGAGGCGCTGCGTGCCGCCATCGAGGAGAACTACGACTTCACGCAGCTGGTCGGCGTCATCGCCATGATGGGCGACAAGCAGGTGGAGGAGTACCTGGGTGTGCTCGAACCGCTGCTCAGCCATGTGGTGGTGACCGAGAACTCGTGGCGCGAACGCGTCATGCCCGTCAAGGATCTGGAACAGGTGGCCGTGCGCGTGTTCGGCCGCGACCGGGTGACCTGCGAGCCGGATCTGCCCGACGCCATCCAGACCGCCGTGAACATGGTGGACGCCGAGGATGAGCTGGGCGTCGGCTACGGGCATGGTGTGCTGATCTGCGGCAGTTTCGTGACCGCCGGCGACGCCCGCACGATGCTCAAGGAGCATGCGCTGGGCGATCTGGCCAGGCCGAAGGCCGAGCGCGTGAACCCCGCCGACCTTACGCCCGAAGGCGCCGTCGCGACCGAGTCCGGGGACGACGAGGACGACGGGGACGAGACCGCCGGTCCGGCCCTCGACGCCGACGAGGATTTCGCCACCGACGCGAATCCGGACTTCGCCGACTCCGATTTCGGCATCTTCGACGTGGCCAAGGCGCAGGCCGAACTGGAACAGGACGCGCAGGCGATTATGGACAAGGTGTCCGGCGGCGCCAAGGATGAGTCATAATGCGCCGGCGCGGGCCGTCAGGGCCGGGAGAGGGCCGCTGACATGTATCTCAAGGAACTCACGCTGCGCGGCTTCAAGTCGTTCGCCTCGGCCACGACCCTGCGGTTCGAGCCCGGCATCACGGCCGTGGTCGGACCGAACGGTTCGGGCAAGTCGAACATCGTGGACGCGCTGACGTGGGTCATGGGCGAGCAGGGGGCCAAGAACCTGCGAGGCAGCTCGATGGAGGACGTGATCTTCGCCGGCACCTCGAGCCGCCCGCCGCTGGGGCGCGCCCAGGTGAGCCTGACTATCGACAACACCGACCGCACGCTCGACATCGACTACACCGAGGTCACGATCTCGCGCACCATCTACCGCAACGGCGGCTCCGAATACGCGATCAACGGGTCGCAATGCCGTCTGCTGGACATCCAGGAACTGCTGAGCGATACGGGTCTGGGCCAACAGATGCACGTCATCGTCGGTCAGGGGCGTCTCGACGCGATCCTCAAGGCCGATCCGAGCGGCCACCGCGCGTTCATCGAGGAGGCCGCCGGCATCCTCAAACACCGCAAACGCAAGGAACGGGCGCTGCGCAAACTGGCGAACACCGAATCCAATCTGGCGCGGTTGGACGACCTGCTCGGCGAGATTCACCGCCAGCTCGGCCCGCTCGGCCGTCAGGCTCGCATCTCGCGGCGCGCGGACGGCATCCAGGTCACCCTGCGCGACGCCCAGGCCCGTCTGTATGCCGAGGATGCTTGCGAGTCGGTGAAACGGCGCGAGGCGCTGCGTGCGGAGCTGACGTCGGTGCGTGCGCAGTTGGGGGCCGCGCAACAGGAGCTCGCGCGGGTCAAGGTCCGCATCGAGCAGGTGGAGGCGTTGAGCTCCCAATCCAGCCCCGCCATGGCCCGCATCAACCAGACGTTCCACGAACTGTCGCGCATCGAGGAACGCCTGCATGCGCTCGTCCAGCTGGCGGGGGAGCGCAGTCGGTCGCTGACCGGCCAGATCGTCACGAACTTCGGTGAGGACCCCGAGATTCTCGAGCGGCGTGCCGCGGAATTGGACGCTCAGGCGCAGGAGGTGCAGCGGGCCGTGTCCGACATGCGCCTGGCCTTCGACAAGGCCACCGAACAGCGCGCGGATGGCGAGAAGCGCCTGGCCTCGGTACGGCAGACGCTGAACGAGCTGCGCCGCACCGCACAGCAGCGCGAGACGCAGGTGGCCAATCTGCGTGAGCTGGTGGCCCGCGAGGAGTCCGCGGTGCAGCTGGCCGAAACACGAGCCCGTGACTTCGCCGGTCAGCGCGCGACGTTGGAGCGCCAGCATGAGGAGGCGGAGCGCCAGCATGAGGAGGCGGAGCGCGAGGCCGAATCCGTGGGCGATGACGGCGGCGCGGAACTGCAGGCCGCGCGCGAGACCGTGTCCCGGCGGCAGGATGAACTCAACGCCGTGGAATCGCGTCGCCGCGAGGTCGAGGGACGCATCATCTCGCTGCAGGCCAAGGCCGACGCGTTGAAGGACACGTTGGAGAGCCGCAACGCTTCCGGCAGTCTGGAACGGGACGGCTCCGTGCGTACGTTGGGCCGGCTGACCGATTTCATCCGCGTCGAGGAGGGCTGGGAGGAAGGCGTCGCCCACGCGCTCGACCAGTTCGCGGGGGCCATCGTGGTGCCGGGAACGGACCAGATGCTGCACGCGCTGGAGAAGGCCAAGGCCGACAAACTCGGCAAGGCCGTGGTGCTGGCCGCCGTCGGCGTGCAACCGGTTGCGGCGGATGCCGATACCGTTCGGACGCAGGCATCGTTCGATGCGGACGCTGTCGTTCCGCTCGCATCCCTGGTTGGCCCCAATCCCGACGCCTCGGACCAGACGCAGGCCCGCAGCGTGGCCGATACGGTGCGGCTGCTGCTCTCCGACGTCGCCGCCGTGGACGATATGGCGCAGGCGCAACAGGTCACGGCCGGCGCATTCGGTTTCGGCCGTGCGGTGACCCGCGATGGCGAGGTGGTGGTCGCCGGCGTGGCCGCGCTCGGCGGCTCGTCGCTGGCACAGAGCGACCTGTCGTTGGCGTCCCGGCGCGACAAGGCGTTGCATCAGGTGGCCGAGCTCAAGGAGGAGCTGGCCAGTCTCGATGAGCAGGCGCGTCAGGCGCGCGAGGCGCGCGATCAGGCGCGGCTCGCCGTCGATGCGGCATCGCAGCGGCGCACCGAAATCCGGCTGCGGGTCCAACAGGCGGAGAAGGCGTTGCGCGGCGCGGCCGATCGTGTCGCCAACCTCGCCCGTCAGATCGCGTCGGTGGATGAACGAATCGCCACAACCCGCGACGACGAGCAGGCGCACCGGCTCAAACTGGACGATCTGAACCGGGCCCTGGCCTCGGCGCAGACCGCCACCGGCGAACAGGTCGACTTCGACGATCTGGCCAACCGCGAACGGGAGCTGGAACAGGACCTGACCCAGGCCCGCGAACGCGAGGTCACGGCCAGGATCGCGTGGACGGAGGAGAAACGCAAGGCCGAATCGTTGAACCGCCAGGCGGGGCTGCTGCATGACAACGCGCAGCAGGCCGCCGAACGACGCACGCGGCTGGAGGCGTTGAACGAGCGTCGTCGCGAGCAGGCGGACCGCATCGACCGCATCGCTGCCGACGCGGACGCCGTGGCGGGGCTGGTGGCGCAGAGCATCCGGCAGGTGGTCGCCCGCCGCGAGGAGCTTGAGGCCGCGGCCTCCAGCCATGATGCGGAGCTGAAACGGCTGCGGGTCCAACGCAACGGGATCGAACCGCGTGTGGCCGAACTGCAGCGACGCGAACACGAGCTGGATGTGGACCGGGAGCGACTGGCCGCCGCATACGGGCAGTTGACGCAGAAGGTGTCGGGCGACATCGGTATGGGATTGGACGAGCTGATTTCGACGTACGGTCCCGACCAACCGGTGCCGGTATTGGACGACGACGGGCGACCGGTGCCGGTGGAGGAGGAGGGCGACGCCGGTGCGGACCAGGCCGACGCGGACCGGACCGACGATCCGGCCGCGGCATACCGCACGGTGCCGTATGTGCGCGCCGAACAGGTCAAGCGGCTGGAGAAGGCGA
>OLQE01000393.1_pt1 | contig 36718 bp, 29 predicted proteins | sample 1643161 | NCBI WGS metagenome assembly OLQE01 (sample SAMEA3136650, study PRJEB25190) | human gut metagenome | reverse complement strand
CTGTTTTTAATTTTTTCGTCAGTCTTCAGCATTCTGACTAATCTTGGTACGATATAAACAATCGTTTCGGTTCCCTGTGCCGCCGGGCCGATCTGCTTTTGCAGGTCAGTGATTACTCGCACTATTACAGCGGTATTGTCTACGCGCCCGCACTTGGAAAGCCGCTTCTGATCAACCAGACACGCGCCATGCGTCTCACCCTCATTCTCATCTGTGACACAATCGGTCTGATGCTGATGCTGTTTTCTTTCTATGCCGCAATCCGGATGAAGCAAAGGCATGCACTGCTCTTTTCCCTGCTTTGCTTTTCCATGTGTGTCTTTACCTCATACGGGTTCATTCACGTACTGTTTGAGCTTCCGGTCTTTCCTCTGTACACACTGGAGCTTTTTTCCGGCTACCTGCTCATTTTTCTGACGATCCTTCTGCAGAACTATCTGTGCAAAACGGACTGGTTTGCCTCCCGCATCTCCTCTGCCGCTGCGCTTGTGTTCTGCCTGCTCTCGCTGCTCTACGGTATCACCTCCGCAGCATCCCGGATCACAAACTGGGAACGTGACGCATTCTCCATACTCGTCATCGCATATAAGGCTGCTGTAGCTGCTTATCTGCTGATTACTTCCTTTCTGGCCTTCCGTGCAGGAACGGTACGCTCCCGCGCACTGCTGCTGGCGAATGTCGTCTATGGCGCAACCTTTGTATGGGACCGCCTGCTCCCTTCCTACGAACCGGTTCTTGGCGGATGGTTTACAGAATGGGGCAGCTTCGTGCTCGTACTTGCAACCGGCTACACGATCTGGCGTGACATCATCACTGCCTATTCCTACAATCTGGCCTTCGCCGAGGAACACCACCAGATGACTAGGCAGCTTGCCATGCAGACCGTCTACGCAAAACAGATCGCTGAACAAAATGAAAGCCGCCGGAAACTGACACATGATTTCCGACAGCATATTCACACTTTAATGACTATGGCCACACAGCTTCAACAAATGCCTCACTTAGATGAAAGCGACGCACTTCTGGCTGAGCTGATGAATTATCTCTCCCACATCGAAACTTCCCCTATCCGGCTGCGCACACAGGGCTCCTTTTGCAGCAACGTGGCGGTCGATGCCCTGCTGCAGTATTATGCAAATGCCGCAGAGGAATCACATATTCAGATAAGCTTTCAGCTGCTGCTTCCTGCTCTTCTGCCACTCACAGATGTGGAGCTGTGCACCATGCTCGGCAACCTGCTGGAAAATGCACTTGACGCCTGCCGCCGGATGGCACCTGCAACGGACGCTTCTCCTCGCACCATCCGCCTTTTCACAAAAGAGACCGGTATGCTTTTCTTTCTCTGCGTGGAAAACTCCTACGACGGAATCGTTCTCTCCGACAAAGGGCATTTTCTCTCACGGAAGCGTAACGGCAAACGCTCCGGCATCGGCATCTCCTCCATCCGCGAAATCGTCGAACGTCACGGCGGCAGTGTGTCCGTCTATCCGATGGAGCATCTCTTCCGCGTCGGAATTACGTTGCCGATGAAGTAGAGGCAAACGGATATTCGCAATCCGCTTCGCTACTTGCTTGATTCGGTTAAATAATCTTCCTGCAAATATCTGCCAGACAGCACCGCTCACAATGCGGCTTCGTCCGGGCAGTACAGACCTCCCGTCCATGATAGACGAGCCGATGACAGAAATCACTGCCCTTTTCCGGAGGAATGATATCCCAGAGCTGCATCTCGACTTTCTTCGGATCCTTTGTTCCGTCGACCAGCCCCATCCGGTTCGTCAGACGAATGCAATGCGTATCCGTCACGATAGCAGGCTTTCCGAATACATCGCCCATGATCAGATTTGCACTCTTGCGCCCGACACCCGGAAGCTTTAAAAGTGCATGAAAATCATCCGGTACTTTCCCACCGTATTCATCGCGGAGCATCCGCATACAAGCACTGATATCCCGCGCCTTACTTTTTCCAAGTCCGCACGGACGCACCAGTTCCTCAATCTCCTCCGGGTCAGCCGCTGCGAGGGCTTCCACATCCGGAAATTTCTCATAAAGCTTTTCTACTACTACATTTACACGGGCATCCGTACACTGCGCCGCAAGCCGCACACTCACGAGCAGCTTCCATGCATCATCATAATCCAGAGTACACCCGGCATCCGGATACTCTTTTTCCAGCCGTTCGATGATCTCACCGGCCAGCCTGCGCTTTTCCTGCAGTGCTGCATCATCCGGATGCCCTTTTCCTGCTCTGTTCTTCTCTGTCACCTGTATCTCCTCTGAACTTATACTGATTTATTCGCAGTGGCCTCTGAATTGCTGTACTCCTTAAAGAAGTCGCTCAGTGCATCTAGCGTCTTCACCAGCACCGGGAGCTCCTCCTCGTCGAGCCGTTCCAGCACAGCCTGTGTCATCCTGCGGTGATAATCCTCGTGATGGCGATAAGCGGCAATCCCTTTCTCAGTCAGCTTTACGAATACCACGCGGCGGTCCTTTTCACTTCTGCGCCGCTCGACATACTGCTTTTTCACCAGATGGTTCATTGAAGTCGTCAGGGAACCTGTCGTGATATTCAGCCTGCGTGCCACGCAGGACATGTTATTACCTTCTCCAAGCCCTACCGCTTCTATGACGTGCATATCATTATTCGTCAGATCTGCGAACTCTTCTGTAATAATTGCCTTTCCCTCCAGCTCCCAGATTTCATTAATCAGGCTGACGAGTATGTAATTAATCTTTTTATATGCGCCGTCCATATATTCCATGTGCTCCTGCCCTTTCGCCTCTCCTTCATGTACGCCCGGATCCTTTCTGTGCTCGATGTTCAGGAGAATTTCAGACATACATATTATGCTACAGTGCTTATTATACCCCTTCCGCCTGCGTAAAATCAAGTAACAGTTCAGAATTTCCGAAAGCGCGCATAGCGGCATTTCAACCGCTCTTCGTCCGTCTGCCTGCTCTGCTGCTGTAAAAACTGTTCCATAGCAGCACCAAGAAGCTCCGTCACCGGTTCCATATGCTCCCGCGTGTAGTGCTCTCCTTCCGGAAATACCCGTTCGATAATTCCCTGCTTTTGCAGATCCTGTGCAGTCAGCCGCATCACGTTTGCCGCTTCCTTCGCACGGGAAACATCCTTCCAGAGAATGCTCGCAAATCCTTCCGGGGAAAGAATGGAATACACTGAATTTTCCAGCATCCATACTTCATCTGCCACCGCTAGGGCGAGTGCGCCACCGCTTCCGCCCTCACCGGTAATGACGGTCAGCACCGGTGTGCGCAATCCGGCAAGGGTAAATAAATTGCGGGCAATTGCTTCTCCCTGCCCGCGCTCCTCTGCTTCCATGCCGCAGAAAGCTCCCGGCGTATCAACAAAGCAGATGACCGGCCGGTGGAATTTCTCTGCCTGCTGCATCAGCCGCAGTGCTTTACGATACCCCTCCGGCTTCGGCATTCCAAAATTGCAGGCAATATTTTCTTTCGTTGTAGTGCCTTTCTGCTGCGCGATCACCGTTACCGGCTTTCCGCGAAAATATGCAATGCCGCCACGGATCGCCGCATCATCCCCGAACTGCCGGTCGCCGTGCAGCTCTATGAAATCCGTAAACAGTGCTTCTATATAATCCATTCCGACCGGACGGTCTGCGCTTCTTGAACACTGTACCCGCTGCCAGGCATCCTGGCTCTCCATTCGTTCTTCCGGTTTGCCTACCGATTTTTTGCAGCTTTTTTTCAGAAGTCCAACTGTAAAACTTCGCTCAGAGGACACTTTACAGACCGTCGACTGACCGCTTTCGTTACTTTCTTTTTCACTATGCAGCCTCAGAAGCCTCCCAAGCTCCCGCTTCATCTCCTGCCGCTGCACGATCGCATCCAGAAACCCGTGCTCCAGCAAAAATTCTGCGCTCTGAAATCCTTTTGGCAGCTTCTGCCGGATCGTCTGCTCAATCACGCGCGGTCCGGCAAAGCCGATCAGCGCACCCGGCTCTGCAAGAATCACATCTCCCTGCATTGCAAAGCTGGCCGTCACACCACCCATTGTCGGGTCAGTCAGCACGCTGATATACAAAAGACCCGCGTCACTGTGCCGCCGCAGCGCCGCTGACACCTTCGCCATCTGCATCAAAGATACAATCCCCTCCTGCATCCTGGCTCCACCAGAGCAGGCAAGGATCACGACTGAAATCTGTTTCTCCGTCGCACGCTCGATACAGCGTGTCAGCTTCTCTCCGACGGTTTCCCCCATACTTGCCATCAGAAAACGTCCGTCACATACCGCAATCGCAGTTCTATATCCTTCGATATGACATTCTCCTGTTATGACCGCTTCTTTCAGTCCTGTCTTCTTGCGCAGCTGTGCAAGCTTTTCCTGATATCCGCGGAACTGCAGTGGATTGCCGGCCGGCATCTCCTTATCCCATTCCTGAAATGTGCCCGGATCTGCAATCATTGATATTCTTCGATTTGACGGAACATGAAAATATCCGCCGCACTTCGGACAGATATAATATTGCTCCTCTACCTCCCTGGCAATGATCGCCCCATGACATTTATTGCACCTCCGCAGCAGACCTTCCGGTACTTCTGGTTTTCCGGCAGATGCACCGCCCCTTACCGCTGCAGCGGGCTTCATCTTTTTAAACATATTGTCCAGTTTCATGTATCTCTCCTCTATCGTACCGGGCGGATATTCGCAATCCGCTTTGCTGCTTATTGCTTCATCTGCTCTATGCAATGGAAGCAGGGGACTTGCCTGATTCGTTTAAAAACTCCACATCAAATTTTCCGCTGCAGTAGTCCGGATCCTGAAGAATTCCATATTGATAATCCACGTTTGTCTCGATCCCCTCAATGATGATCTCGCCAAGTGCACTGCGCATCCGTTGAATCGCTTCTTCTCGATCCTTTCCCCATACGATCAGCTTTGCCAGCATGGAATCGTACCAGGGCGGAACCGTATAGCCGCGATAAACCGCCGAATCGATCCGCACACCGTTTCCGCCCGGAAAATAGACGTCCGTGATTGTCCCCGGCGACGGGCGGAAGTTCTGCTTCGGACACTCTGCATTGATACGGCACTCGATCGCATGGCCGCGCAAAACAATCTCATTCTGGGTAAACCCAAGTGGCTCTCCGGATGCTATCCGGATCTGTTCCTTGATCAGATCGATACCTGTCACCCATTCCGTCACCGGATGCTCCACCTGAATCCGCGTATTCATCTCCATAAAATAGAACTGACCATCTCTTTCCAGAAGAAATTCAATGGTTCCTGCATTGGTATAGCCTGCCGCCTTTGCCGCCTGCACTGCCGCCTGTCCCATTCTACTGCGAAGTTCCTCATCAATCACCACAGACGGTGACTCCTCAATCATCTTCTGATGATTTCTCTGAATCGAACAGTCACGCTCTCCCAAATGGATTACGTTCCCGTAACAATCTGCCAGAATCTGAAATTCAATATGCCGTGGATTTCTCACAAATCGCTCAAGATACATCGTTCCATCTCCGAACGCCATCTGTGCTTCTTTCTGAGCCGTCTGAAAGCTTGCCGCAAATGTCTCGCGGGTTTCTGCCACACGCATTCCCTTGCCGCCGCCTCCAAGCGCCGCCTTGATCATTACCGGATAACCGATCTCCTCTGCAATTTCAGCGCCATGTGAAACGTCCCTTACTGCTTCCTTACTTCCCGGAATGACCGGAACACCCGCTTCTATCATTGTGCTCCGCGCCTGTGCTTTATTCCCCATCTTTTGAATCACTTCAGAGGAAGGCCCGATAAACGTAATGTTGCATTTCTCACACAGTTCCACAAATTTACTGTTCTCCGATAAAAATCCAAATCCTGGATGAATGGCATCTGCCCCGGATACTAAGGTGGCACTGATGATCTGCTCCATATTCAGATAGCTTTCCGAAGATGACGCCGGTCCGATACAGATTGCTTCATCTGCAAGCTGTGTATGAAGCGCCTCCTCATCTGCCTGCGAATACACTGCAACTGTCTCAATTCCCATCTCCCTACATGCCCTTATAATACGCACCGCGATTTCTCCGCGGTTCGCGACTAATACTTTCTTTATCATAGTTCCACCCTTTTTCCTATCCTACCATAAACGTCAGCTCTGCAGTCGCTGCGATTTTCCCATTCACACTTGCGACTGCCTCACCAATTCCAAGCGGTCCTTTCTGTCTGATGATTTTTGTTTCCAGTTTCAATTGATCTCCCGGAATCACTTTCTCACGAAAGCGACATTTCTGGATTCCTCCGAAATAAGCTGTTTTGCCTTGATTTTCCTCCATGCTCAAAATAGCTACAGCTCCGACCTGCGCCAGCGCCTCCACGATCAATACTCCCGGCATCACCGGTTCTTGCGGGAAATGTCCTTTGAAAAATTCCTCCCGATAACTCACACATTTATATCCGACCGCATATTTTCCCGGCTCATAATCTTCTATGTAATCAATCAGAAGAAATGGATGGCGATGTGGAATAATCGCTTCTATTTCCTTTACATTCAATCGTTTCATCTCTCTACTTCCCTTCTACAATTCGAAACAGCGGTTGTCCGTAAGAAACAGCCTCTCCATTTGCCACATAGATTTCTGCCACAGTACCTGCAAAATCACTTTCAATGTCATTCATCAGCTTCATCGCCTCCACGATTGCAAGCATCTGCCCTTTCTGAACAATATCGCCCACTTTCACATAAGGCGCTTCTCCCTCTGCCGGAGCTTCATAAAATGTTCCGACAAGCGGCGAGGTCACAATCGTTCCTTCTGGTTCCTCCTGAACTTCCTCGCAACTCTGTACCAGATTCTCCTGCTTCTTTTCTTTCTGCGAATCCAATCTGCTTGCCTCTTCCTCTGTCATTTTCTTCCCGGAAGTTGCATTTCCGGAGAAACTGATCTGACTTTCCATATCTCCTTCTACCGTTGTACCGACATGGTATCCAGTCCTTTTTTCTCCTTTTCTAAGAGAGAGCTTCACTCCCTTTTCTTCATACTTAAACTGTGTCAGTTCGGATGCAGACACCGCCTGAATCAGCTGTATTAACTGTTCTGTTTCCATTTCTTGTACCTCTTTTCCCAATGACTTTCTGAAAGCGAATCCGATCGTACTAATGATACTTTCTGATCAGAAGTGTTGCATTATGCCCACCAAATCCAAGTGAGTTACTCATCGCACAGCACACTTCCTGTCTGACAGGCGCACCGAGCACATAATCAAGTGTGCACTCTTGATCTGCCTCCATAGTTCCCACAGTCTGATGGATAAACCCTTCTTCTATGGATTTGACACAAGTAATAAATTCCACAGCGCCTGCCGCTCCGAGCAGATGGCCGATCATCGATTTTGTAGAATTGATCTTAAGTTTATGTGCTGCCTCTCCAAATGCAGCGATCACTGCCCTTGTTTCAAACAAGTCATTGTGGTGGGTGCTTGTTCCATGTGCATTGATATAATCCACCTCTTCCGGAGCAATTCCTGCCTCCTCCATCGCAAGCTGCATTGCCTTTTGGGCGCCGCTTCCATCTTCCGCCGGAGAAGTGATATGAAATGCATCGGCAGTACAGCCATATCCGATGACTTCTGCGTAGATTCTCGCTCCTCTTGCCTTTGCGTGTTCTAATTCTTCAAGCACAACAATGCCCGCTCCTTCTCCGAGCACAAATCCGCTCCGTTCCTTGTCAAACGGGATGGAGGCACGAAGTGGATCTTCTGTTGTTGTCAATGCAGTCAATGCCGTAAACCCTGCAACTCCGGTCGGACAGATGCAGCTCTCACTTCCACCTGCAAACATCACATCTGCATCGCCATACTGGATTGCCCGGAACGCATCTCCAATCGAATTGGTTCCAGATGCACAGGCTGTAACAACACTCGTACATTTTCCCTTGGCTCCAGTGTGAATCGACACGTTTCCTGCTGCCATATTAGAGATCATCAATGGCACCATGAGCGGATTGACTCTTGCCGGCCCTTTTTCCAGTATCTTTTCATACTCTTTCTCGACTGTGGCAAGACTTCCGATTCCAGATCCTACGATAACTCCTACCCGATACGGATCCTCTTTTTCCATCTCAAGTCCGGCATCGGCACACGCCTCTTTTGCCGCCGCCACTGCATACTGGGAAAATAATTCCATTCGTTTTGCTGCTTTAAAATCCATATGTTCTTTTGCGGAAAACCCTTTCACTTCCGCCGCAATCTTTACTTTGTACTCAGCTGTATCAAACTTTGTGATCGGCCCGATCCCGACTTTTCCCTCTTTGATTCCCTTCCAGAATGTTTCCACATTATTGCCGATCGGAGTCACTGCTCCTAATCCTGTCACAACTACTCTTCTTTTCATGTCGTTCTCCCTCATTTTCTACATTGCCATTCCGCCGTCCACACAGAGTACCTGCCCGGTAATATATGCCGCTTCTTCTGTAGCAAGAAATACTGCCGCATGTGTAATATCTTCCACTGTCCCGAAATGCCCCATCGGAATCTGTGTCACCACCGTTTCTCTTACGCGATCGGAAAGTTTTTCTGTCATATCTGTTGCAATAAATCCAGGTGCAATTGCATTCACTGTAATATTTTTTGCCGCCAACTCCCGCGCTGCCGCTTTTGTCAGCCCAATCACGCCTGCTTTTGACGCAGAATAATTTGTCTGCCCTGCATTTCCCATTACACCGGAAACAGAGGACAGATTGATGATCCTTCCACTTCTCTGCCGGATCATCTGTCTTGCCGCAAATCTCATACAGTGAAAGCTTCCTTTCAGATTTGTATCCACCACACTGTCAAAATCATCCTCAGACAGCTTCATCAACAATCCATCTTTCGTAATTCCCGCATTATTTACAAGAATATCCAGTCTTCCAAACTGTTCGATCACCTTTTTGAAAAATACTTCGCATGTCTGAAAGTCAGATACATCGCACTGCATGATAGCTGCTTCATTTCCTTCTTCTTCGATACACTTCTGTACTTCCCGCGCTCGTTCTTCCGATCCGTTATAGTTGATCACAACCATTGCTCCTTTTCGGGCAAGTTCCAGAGCGATTGCACGTCCAATCCCACGAGAAGCTCCAGTCACAACCGCAACTTTTCCCGCAAAAATTTCTTTCTGTCTGTTTCTTTCCTGATTTTGTTCTTCTTTTCTATCCATCTTTTTTCGTACCAGAGAATGCTATCCTCTCTGCTTCCTTTCTGTCAGATTCTTCCGGGCGCTTTCCTTCCCATTAAAGTTCTCCACATAGATTTACTGCCGAAGCTACTTTATCCACATCTTCAATGCAACTAATGTTCATAACCGTGACCGTTCGATTGATCTTCTTTAAAAAGCCTGCCAGTGTCTTTCCCGGACCAATCTCTATAAATGTATCTACACCATCTTCGATCATCCGCTCCATACTCTGCTGCCATCTGACAGAGGCCGCCACTTGCTCCTTCAGCAGTTCTTTTGTCTTACAAATATCCGTGATCGGTTCTGCTGTCACATTTGTCACATATGGAAGTTCCAGCTCATGGAAGTGGATCTGGTCAAGCACCTCGGACAGCTTTTCTCCTGACTCTTTTAACATCGGCGAATGAAATGGACCACTCACATTTAGCGGAAGTACTCTCTTGGCACCACACTCCAATAGTTTTTCTTTTGCCGCATCCACACTGTCCGTTTCCCCGGTGATCACCACTTGTCCCGGGCAATTATAGTTTGCGACCGTCACTCCCTTGATCTCCTCTGTTACTTTCTCGATCTGCTCTGCAGAAAGTCCCAGAACTGCTGCCATTGCACCAACTCCCGTCGGCACTGCCTCTTCCATAAGGACTCCTCTTTTTCGTACTGCCCAGACTGCGTCCAGATCAGACATTCCGCCTGCTACTGCAATAGCACAGTATTCTCCCAGACTTAGCCCCGCCGTTACATCTGCACGAACACCCTTTTCTTCTAAGGTCCTTGCCATCGCAAGACAAGTAGTCACAAGCGCTGCCTGTGTGTAAGCTGTCTGGTCTAATTTATCATTCTCATCAAAACAAAGAGTTCTGATGTCTATTTCCATTTCTTCTTTTAGCCTCTTAGATGCAGCATCATAAATTTCTGCTGCCCTCTGGCTTTGTTCATAAAAATCTTTTCCCATACCAGTCTTCTGTGCACCCTGTCCCGGGAAAATAAATGCTATTTTACTCATAAAGCTTCGCCCCTTTCAGACACGCTTCCGCCTCGCTCATCAGTTTTTGAATCAATTCCCGACAGCTGAATTCCTCTTTGACAAGACCTGCACTTAATCCTGCCATCAGACTGCCATTGACTACATCTCCTTCCACGACTGCCTTTCTAAGCGCTCCCAGCGTAAGCTTTTCCAATTCTTCAAAAGAAGCTCCTTCTTTTTCCAGCCGAAGGTATTCTTTTGTCATCTGATTTCTCAGTACACGGATTGGATGTCCGGTACTTCTTCCTGTTACTTTTGAATCAATATCTTTCGCTTTGATAATACATTTCTTATAATTTTCGTGCACCACCGACTCCTTTGTCACGACAAAGTGTGTGCCAACCTGCACTGCGGATGCCCCCAGCATCAAGGATGCTGCAACCCCGCGCCCATCTGCAATTCCTCCCGCTGCAATGACCGGGATGGATACTGCATCGGCAATCTGAGGAACGAGAACCATCGTCGTGTTTTCTCCGATATGTCCCCCCGCCTCAGAACCTTCTGCCACAACCGCATCTGCGCCACACCGTTCCATTCTCTTTGCCAACGCGACGGATGCCACAACTGGAATAACTTTGATGCCCGCATCCTTCCACAGTTTCATATATTTTTCCGGATTTCCTGCGCCGGTCGTCACAACCTTCACACCTTCTTCCGCCACGACTTTCGCTACTTCATCGGCATATGGACTCATCAGCATAATGTTGACTCCAAACGGCTTCTCTGTTCGTTCTTTCACCTTCCGGATCTGCTCCCGCACCCATTCTCCCGGCGCGCTCGCTGCTCCGATCAATCCCAGACCTCCGGCTTCGGATACAGCGGCTGCAAGATGATGCTCTGCAACCCATGCCATTCCTCCCTGAAGGATCGGATATTCAATTTCAAGTAGTTTTGTCACATCTGTTCTCATACGGACACCTTTCCTTTTCCTGTCTTTTTTATTTCTCTAAGTATGCAACAACTGCTCCGATTGTTGTCAGCTGTTCTAAATCCTCTGTCGGAATCTCTCTTCCAAATTCTTCCTCAAAAGCCATAACCATCTCAAATAAGTCAAGGGAATCTGCTCCCAGATCTTCCTTAAAAGATGACTCTGCAGTCAATGTACTTACATCTGCTCCTAATGAATCTGCTACAATTTCTTTTACCTTTTCTAACATAGTGAATATTCTCCTTTTTCTCTTACATGCATATGGTCTGCATGCGTTTTTCATTTTTTCATTTTATTTGTAATCCGGCAGAAACATCTTTCATTTCTCCGGGAATTACCCTTTTTATTACCACTCAATCAATGTGGCTCCCCAGGAAAGTCCTGCTCCAAACCCTGCCAGCACAATCTTCTGTCCTTTTTTCAGTACACCGGATTGCTTCAGCTCAGCAAGCAGGATTGGAATACTTGCCGAGGAAGTATTTCCATACTCCTGAAGGTTCATTGGAAATTTTTCTACTGTAAGTCCAAGCCTCCTTGCAACTGCCTCTACAATTCTCTGATTCGCCTGATGCAGGATAAAGTAATCAATATCTTCCGGTGCAAGCCCCTCCTTCTCTAACAATTCGCTGATACATAGAGGCACTTGTCGGACCGCAAATTTAAATACCGCCTGCCCATCCATATGAATATAGTCTGCTCTACTGCCACAGGAGAGCGCCTCCCCCTGTGCCCCGTTTGAATGGAATACCATCGACGGAAAATCGCCCTCTTCTGCCTGAAGTATAGCGGCTCCTGCTCCGTCACCGAACAAAATACAAGTACTCCTGTCTGTCCAGTCCACAAGCTTAGACAAACTCTCGGTTCCTATAACAAGTACGCATTTTGCAAGTCCCGCTGCAATATAAGTCTGCGCAGTATTGTAAGCAAATAGAAATCCTGTACATGCTGCATTTAGATCAAAACAGACTGCATGTTTCGCGCCAAGTTTCTTCTGCACCTCACATGCGGTACACGGAAGGACTACATTCGAAGAAATCGTCGCTACAATGATCAGATCAATTTCCTCTGGATGAATCTTTGCATCTTCCAGCGCCCTCTCGGAAGCTTTCCATGCCATCGTGACCGTTGTCTCTTCTTCTGATATAATATGTCGTCTTGCAATCCCGGTCCGTTCCCGAATCCATGAATCACTCGTATCCACAAACTTCTCTAAATCATAATTGTCATAATAGTTCTCCGGCACATACGAGCCGGTTCCTGTCACTCTTCCTACCATTGTTTTACTTTTTCTTTCTTATTATTTTGTTTTAAAATATTTTGATATTCAAAGTATATCACAATAATCAATTTTGTCAACATTTTTTTATTTTTCTCTTGCTTTTTCATTTTCCATATGATAAAATACATTTTGTTAGCGGAAATGTCGGAATGGCAGACGAGCTAGATTCAGGTTCTAGTGTGGGTTACCACGTGTGGGTTCAAGTCCCATTTTCCGCATACATTTGAACAGAGACAAAATCATTGGGGCACTTTCCTTCCGGAAGGTGCCCCGCTGATTTTTGTCTCTCAAATTTTCACTTTAAAACGGCATGCCTTTTGGCTATGCCGTTTTTTCTTTCCGCTTTCCTTTCAGCTGTACAGCCAATCCGACAATCAGTATCAGTGGAAATACAGTCGCAGCAAACAATCCCACTTTGAGATTCCCGCCAAACATATTAGAAATATTTCCTACCATTGCAGGACTGATCGTAGCGCCTAAATCTCCTGCCAGAGCTAAAAATGCAAACATTGCCGTGCCACCCCTTGGACACTTCTGTGACGAAATACTGATCGTTCCCGGCCACATAATTCCAACCGAAAGTCCGCAAAGGGCACAGCCTGCCAATCCGATCATTGGTGTCGAAGACAGAGATGCCATCAAATAGCATATTACGCATAACACACCACATGCCAACATTGTTTTAGTCAAGTCCAGCTTCTCGCTCATTTTTCCATATACTATTCGAGATATTCCCATAAATACCGCAAACAGGCAAGGCCCCGCCAAATCACCAACCGTTTTAGAAACACCCATCGTGGATTCTGTAAACGAAGATGCCCATTGAGCCATAGACGCTTCAGATGCACCGGAACATACCATAAGCAATATCATCAACCAGAACAACGGCAATCTAAGCAATTGGCTGATCCGCATACTCTTTCCATCTTCCACTAAACGTTCCATCGGACAAGAGATGAAATTGAATGCATTATATAACGGCACCACTGCCCAAATCATTGTAAGTATCTTCCAATTTTCTACACCAAATACTGTAAAAAAGAGAGTGGAACCTAAAATCACACCTACAGCCCCCCAACAATAAAAGGAGTGTAGTAAACTCATCATCCCGTCTTTATTTTCAAAAGGACAAGCTTCCACAATCGGACTTACTAATACTTCAATAAGACCACTGCCCATAGCATAAAGGATGACTGCAATCAGAATACCCGCAAAGGAGACAGGAAGCAGTTCAGGCAGAACAGCCATTGAAACAAGCCCTGCTGCGGATAACACCTGAGACGAAACTACACAGGTACGGTATCCTATTTTGTCAACAAATTTTGTGGCAGCAAGATCAATCAGTAATTGTGTGAGATAGAATACCATCGGAATCAACGCAATCTTTTCAAATCCAATTCCATAAGTGTTCTTAAACGTCAAAAATAACAGCGGAGTGAAATTGGCAGATATCGCTTGGGTAACAAAACCGAGATAGCAAGCTATAAGTGTTTTTTTGTAGTTTTTTTGTTTTGTCATAACTGCTCCTTTAAAATGAATGTAATATTATAGTCGGATTGCATTATATCATCATAGCCAATCAAAACAAAGGCACAAAAGAACCAAATACAAGCATTATTTACCCAAAACACGATATTGTCCCGGCGTATACCCATAGTTTTTCCGAAACTGACGACTAAAGTAGTGTACCGAATTAAAACCACAGGAATAACTGATTTCTTGAAGAGACCGCGTTGTATCTTTTATAAGTCTGTGTGCAACTTGAAGTCGGTGCTGAATCAACGCATCCACTGGAGAACATCCTACATATGCGTTAAAGCAACGTCCGGCTTCGCTGCGGCTGATATTGGCAGATCGGGCAATCTCTTCCAGCGTGACGGCTTCTGCATAATGCTCCCGGATATACGAGAGCATCTTTTGGATGCGTATTTGAGTATTGATTTGAATGCGTGTATTTTCTGTTTTAGGTAATTCATCAAAATTCGAAAAGATACATTGAAATATACTGCTAAGTTCGCGTTGCACAGCCATTTCGTAACATTGACCTTGTTCAGACATCAGACCGTAAACATTTTTAACCAACTGATTCACTTCATTGTGCCAACTATTTTTTTGATCAAACACAATAAAAGGCAAAGCATCACAGTTCGCGACAGGTTGAATATATTTTTGATAAATATCACTAGTTTCAGATGCAATTAAGGCACCCGAAAAGACAATATTCGGCATCGGATCAGGAGTATCACCGGATAACTGATTGATTCCATGCAGGATATTTCCATTAACAAATATACTGTCACCCGCTTCAAGGATGATGTGATGTTGCCCCACTTGAAAGTCCAGCACACCACTTACCGCAGTGGCAATTTCAAAATCAGGATGCCAATGTAAAGGTCCAGCCCAGTTAGGAAGCGCAGCAAGTTCATCACAAAAATATGTAATAGGAAATTTTTCAACATCATGGGGAATTTGTTCTCTCAGTTGATAATCAAGTATGATCGCCATAGTTTATCGCTCCAATTCTATTTATTTCCGATTGTACACAGATAGAGAGGACACACCCTCTTTCGTAATCCAGTATGTCCTCTCTATTATAAGCGAAACTCTTCTCCAAAAGTCAAGCTGTTTTCTTTCCTTATACATTGATTTCTCTAGCGCAAAGAAACAGGCACTTAAGATTGTGGGAAGGAATCTTAAGTGCCCCAAGTTTTTTAATATTTTATTTTTACAGAAACGCTGTTCTCTTTTTGACCCACATCCGCGCTTACTCTATTCTTCCCAGTAAATTCTTCTCTGTCGCTCATCCAAGCCTTCCACAAATCTTCGATTAAAAATGAGAAATTCTTCCAGATCCATCAAAATATGGTATAACTTTGCCCGACTCTCAAAATCATCCGTTGTCTTTGGCAATTCATAGTAATGAATTTCTTCAAATAATTCATGCAATTTCTCGATCTGTGGAGTAGGATCATTTTTCTCTGTCACAAATGGTCGCAGATAGGAGATGTAATCCGCAACGATATCTGCTTCTTTCGGGATATAACGAATCTTTTTCATCTCATAATGCAGGTTGTGCAACACATTACATTGCTTTGTACGCATTTCAAAATAGTCAATGTAATATCCCGGATGAGACTGAAACGTATTGTTCTGGTATTCATATGCCGCTTCCACATGGTATTCCAATTTCTTCTCCAACGCGATAATATCATCCCACACATTCTTATCCATCGGAATGTTCCGCAGATATTTCTCCAGTTCTTCCATAATCTGCTGAAGTTTTCTCTCTACATACCGCATATCTTCCACAAGACTTCTCTGCTGTGCATTATTATAATGAAACAGATTCAACACCGCTGCAAATCCAATCCCGATCAGTACAAGAAGAAATTCATTGAGAATAAATTCCAGACTGAAATCGTGTGTCATCAAAAAATGAGTTCCCGTTACTGCATTGACCGAGATTGTCGCTTTCAATCCCGTCCATTCTGAGAACACAACTAGAAGAAATATAAACAATCCGTATGCCAGCCACTCACTGTCCATATGCTGGAAAAAGGTCCACGCAACAATCACCGACAACAAAAAAGTAATGACCCGATACATCGAAAGCTTCAGTGTATCCCATTTCGTCGGTACAATTGAAAGCAGTGTAATAATCCCTGCCGTCGTTGCATACTCCAGATTCAGTGCCATTGCAATAGAAATCGCCCCACAGCTTCCAACTGCAATCTTCGCTGCTTGAAAAATAATCTTTCCAATCTTAATCTTGTATTCTTTATCCACTCGTTCTCTCCATTTCTTTGTAATTTCTTTATATTATTTTAGCAGTAAGCCTCAAAAATTACAAAGATTTTTTCTCTTTTCGTCTCCTTTTATAAGCACATTTGTAACCTATTTTCCGTTCTTTCTGAAATCACCTTGCTTTATCTTCTATCTGTCCGCTCAATCATATCTCCGTATACCGGTGTAGGCATCCCAAATCCTCCAGAGACATCCATGATCTGCCCTGTTGTATAGGCTGCATCATCACTCGCAAAATAGACAACCGCTGCTGCAATTTCTTCTGGTTCTCCCATCCTCCGGATCGGAGTATGTTTTAGGAAGAACTCACGGAAATCATCTGACAGATTATCTTTGACCGCATCTGTTGCCGTCATTCCCGGAAGCACTGCATTACAGCGGATATTATCTCTTGCCGCCTGCACTGCGATCAACTTTGTCATATAATTAATTGCCGCTTTGCTCGTTCCATAAGCAATCTGCGAGATATCCGGACGAAGTCCTCCGATAGAAGAAATATTGATAATACTCCCACCGCCCTGCTTTGCCATATGTGGAATCACTGCCTGTACCGGAAGAAATACACTCGCCAGATTCATATCCAATGTTCCAATAAATTCCTCGTATTCTGTACTTTTAATATCCAAATCTTTCTTCGGATTGGATGTTCCGAAATTATTGACGAGAACATCGATTCTTCCTTCCTGGCGGATCACTTCCTCTACCATTGTGCGATAGCTGTCCTTGTCGGAAGCATCGTTAAATACCGTCTTCACTGTATAACCCTGCTCATTTAACTCCTTTGCACGCGCCTCTGCACGCTCCATATTTCTCGCTGCCATATAGACAACCGCTCCTTCTTTTGCACATCTGACTACACAAGCCAGTCCAATTCCTCTTGTAGAAGCTGTGATCAGTACAACTTTTCCTTTTAAACGCATGTGAAAAATACCTCCTTTATCTTTTTTCTACCATAACGCATTTCCGTGAAAATAGCAATGCCGATGCACGGTATCCTCACAGTTTGATCAATCCTGCGTACACTGGATTTCCACATATCTCGCCCCGATCTTCTCCCCGAAAAATCTGTCATGCTCCACCAGAAGCATCGTCGGACGATAGGTCTGTATCAGCTCTTCGATCTGTATTCTGGAAAACAGATCAATAAAATTCAGCGGTTCATCCCAGATATAGAGATGTGCCTGCTCACAGAGACTTTTGGCAAGCAGTACTTTCTTTTTCTGCCCTCCACTGTAAGATTCGATTGGTTTTTCAAACTGTACCCGGGAAAAATCCAGTTTTCGCAGCAACACTTTCAAAAGTGTTGGATCCACTCCTTCTTTTATTGCAAATTCATCAATCATCCCACAAAGCTGCTCTGCATCCTGAGAAACATAAGATATTTTCAAGCCGGAGGCAACCTCTAATTTGCCCCGATAAGAAATAGCTTCTCCCAGAATCCGCTTTAGCATACTTGATTTTCCACATCCATTTTTCCCTCTTAGAATGACCTGTTCCCCATTTTTCACTTCAAAATTCAGTGGACCTGTCACCTTCTTTTCTCCGTAAAATAGCTCCAGATTTTCTGCCCTGATTACCGTTTCTCTGTGATGTCTAAGTGGAAACAGTTTTAATTCTTCCGCTTTTTCCAGATTTTTCAACAGTTTTTTCTTCTCCTCCACTGCCTTCTGCGCCCGCTGTTCGATCACAAGCGCCCGCTTCATCATCCTCGCCGCCTGATGTCCGATATATCCACGGTCTACCGGACCATTCCCAATCTTACTTTTTTCAATCTGATCCGACCATCCTGCAGTTCTTCCCGCCGCCTTTGTAAGCTTTCCAATCTCTTTTTTCAAACGCTCCTGTTCATCAGCCTCATAAGCATCTTTTCGCTCTCTATTTTCCTGCCACACAGTGAAATTCCCCTGGCAGATCTCAATTCCCTCTTTGTTAATCGCCAGTATGTGATCCACACATCCATCCAGAAAATATCTATCATGGGAAACTAAAAGAAATCCTTTCTTCTTTTTCAGATATTCCATTACAATCTCCCTTGTATCCAGATCCAGATGATTGGTCGGCTCATCTATTAACAGAAATGCATTCTCCTTTGCAAACAGTACTGCCAGCAGTACCTTTGTCTGCTCTCCGTTGCTGAGTGTCTCAAACGGACGGTACAACACTTCTGCATCGGTATCCATCAAAGATAATTCTCTGCAGATCCTCCAAAGTTCATACAACGGATCCACTTCCTCCACAATATCAATCGTCATCTTCCCCTGATTTTCTACCGAAAATGGGAAATATTCAAAAGTCACTGCACTTGTGATTGTGCCTCGGTATTCATAAATCCCTTCCAATAATTTTAAAAGCGTGGTCTTTCCTCTTCCGTTTCTTCCGATCAGACCAAGTTTCCAGTCCGTATCGATCCGAAACGAAACATGCTCAAAAATATTATCATAGCTTCCTTCATAATAAAATGTTAAGTCATTCACACAAATCTGCGACATCTTTACCCCTCCATCTTTTTGCTGTGCATCTGATGGAAAATCTACTCCTAATAAATCCAACAAAGTTCGTTGCCTTCCTTACAACCTCTCTGTCACATTCCATAGTATTCCGAAGAAAGTTTCTGCGTAATAAAAAAAGACACAGAACGCTTCAAAAACTTTCTGCATCTTCAAACATCCCACTCCTGCTCATCTGCGGTTATGGACATACTACTTATGTTCTCTTGTTATTATATCTCTGCGCTACAGCTTGTGCCGTAACATAATAAGACTGCGAAAGATTTTCCTGCAAATGCACAAACATACAAAATACAATCTGCCCATCCAACGATTCTTGGCAGACTATTTTTCCTTCTTGTGCCTGTTTAGTTTTTACTATTTGCAAGAAATACTGCTCATCTTTCCAGCTCCTATCCTCTTCTTATTGATTCCGAAAAACTATTTCTTCTGAATCTATCCACACTTTATCACAATTTTTCAAAGGTTGTCAACACGAAAATGTTTGTATCCCCCTTCGCAATCAGTTATACTGAAAGCAACTAACAGACTGAATATAGAGGAGGACTTATGTTAAATATAAAAGAATTGAAAAAAACAGATTTACATTGTCACCTGGACGGATCCCTTTCCGCCACTACACTTTCCCATTTTTTGCATCGTACACCAGATTTTTCCGAACTTTCGGTAGATGATTCTTGCACTTCCCTCACGGAGTATTTAAAGAAATTCGATCTCCCGCTGCACTGTCTTCAGACAAAAGCGAACTTAGAACTGGCTGCATACACATTCTTAAAAGAACTTGCCGCAGACCAGATGAAATACATTGAAGTGCGGTTTGCCCCTACACTCTCCACGCAGGATGGCCTCTCCTGTGAAGACGTGATCGAGAGTGTCCTGCGGGGACTGGAAAAAGGAAAATCTGAGACAGGAATTGATTATAATGTAATCACCTGTGCAATGCGCCATTTTGCGCCAGAACAGAATATGCAGCTCCTTGACAGTATGGAAAAATATGTCGGACACGGTGTCTGCGCGCTTGACCTTGCCGGAGATGAGTCAAAGTTTCCAAATCCTCTTTTTCATGAACTCTTTGAGGAGGCAAGACACCGAAAGATTCCTTTTGTCATCCATTCTGGTGAGACTGGCAATGTGGAAAATGTCCGCACAGCCATGGAATACGGCGCAGCCCGCATCGGCCATGGTCTTGCACTGATTCAAGATCCGGACCTGATGCAGGAGATTGCCCGGAGAGGAATCGGAATCGAAATGTGCCCGACAAGCAATCTCCAGACACATGCTATCGACAGCTGGAACAATTACCCACTCGATACCTTCTTACATGCAGGCGTCAAAGTCAGTGTCAACACCGACAACCGCACCGTCAGCAACACAACGATGGCCCATGAATTAGAGCGCATTCAGAAATTATACGGAAGCGATGATATCATCCGCCAGGTTATAAAGAATGCAGAAGAGACTGCTTTCAAAAACCTCTAACAATTACACCAAAATACAAGGAGGAATTGACCCAAACGAGCCAATTCCTCCTTCCTCAAAATACTCTTCTTCACTTTCGCTCTCTATTTTTCTCTCTCAATCATCATACTTTCATACGGTCTGAGCACTTCACTTTTTCCACCATCTTTATAATTATGGATCAACACTTCTCCGTCTTTCCATTCTTCCGGAAGGGTACATATTATCTCTTGCTCTGTAAAGTTTGCCACAACAAGCACCTCCCGGTCTGCAAGACTTCTGACGTAAGCAAAGATGTTCTCATCTTCTTCCAATAACAACTTAAAATCTCCCTCTGCAAAGATTGGATCTTCCTTCCGCAGGCGGATCAGCTTCCGGTAATAGTGGAAAATAGAATCTGGATTCTTTCGCTCTGCTTCGGCATTAATCTCTCTGTAGTTTGGATTGACCTTCATCCAAGGAGTTCCGGTTGTAAATCCGGCATGTACTGTATCATCCCACTGCATCGGTGTTCTCGCGTTGTCTCGCCCTTTTGCATAGATAGATTCCATAATCTCTTTTTCCGCATACCCTTTTGCCAGACGTTCCCGGTACATATTTCGGATCTCAATATCCTGATACTTCTCGATAGAATCGAACTGCACATTTGTCATTCCAAGTTCTTCTCCCTGATAAATGTAAGGAGTTCCCTGCATACCATGCAGGATTGTCGCAAGCATTTTCGCAGACTCTGTGCGGTATTCCTTGTCATTTCCCCAGCGGGAAACGATTCTTGGAAGGTCGTGATTATTCCAGAACAGACTGTTCCACCCACATCCATGTAGTTCGGTCTGCCATTTTGCGAGATTTTGTTTTAATTTTACAAATGGAAGCGGGCAGCTATCCCACTTTTCTTTTCCCGGCTCCTGATCTAACATCATATGCTCGAACTGGAATACCATGGAGAATTCACTTGCATCCGGATTGCTGTAAAGCTTTGCACGGTCAATATCTGCGCCCCATGCTTCTCCGACTGTGATCAGGTCTCCTTTCTGGAATGTCTCCCTGCTCAATTCTCGAATAAATTCATGCAATCTCGGACCATTATTTGTAATCTTCCGATCCGGCTCCTTTGCAATCTGATCAATCACATCTAGGCGGAATCCTCCGGCCCCTTTGTCCATCCACCAGAGAATCATGTCATAAATTTCTCTTCGTACTTTTGGATTCTCCCAATTGAGATCCGGCTGTTTTACCGAAAACTGATGAAAATAGTACTGCCCCAGTTCCGGCACCCACTCCCATGCCGGACCTCCGAAGACAGATCCCATATCATTTGGAAGTACGCCTTCCTCGCCGTCCCGCCAGACATAATAGTCATGGTATGGATTGTCCCTGCTCTTTTTTGCCTCCTGAAACCATCTGTGTTCATCGGAAGAATGATTTAGCACAAGATCCATCATAATACGGATATTTCGTTTTTTTGCCTCCTGGATCAACTGCTCCATATCATCCAGGCTTCCAAACATCGGATCAATATCCTGATAATCGGAAATATCATATCCGTTATCATCCTGCGGGGATCTGCATACCGGTGATAACCAGACTGCATCAATTCCCAGCTCCTTCAAATAGTCAAGTCGCTTTATAATTCCCTGAAGATCCCCGATTCCGTCTCCGTTGCTGTCCTGAAAACTTCTCGGATAAATCTGATATACAACGGCATTCTGCCACCACTTCTTCTGTTCCTGCATTCCCACGCACTCCTTTTCTTCTTTTTCAAGTAAACTGTCTTTCATTTTCTGAATCCATTCTTTACCATTTTCTTCTGCTGCTCTTTTATGCTATATCTTCTTTCAGAAAATTTCTGTTGTTCTCTTCTGTATACTATATAGAGACCCTTCGAATCAGTGTTCCGTTCTTTCTTAATCTTCCAGCCTCATATCTCCTTGCAAACAAAACTTCTCCCTGCTGTTTTATATCCAGGTCTTTTTCTGTTCCATTTAGAAGGATCTCCACCTGATTTCCCTCATCATCTAACTTAATATACTCGACAAGCCGTGTTTCCCGGTACGTATTGGGAAAATGAAAATACAGACTCCGAAATGCTGCCTCTTCTTTTCTAAGCGTGATCAAAGTCTGTATTTCCCTGATCTTCTCCTGATTTTCCGCCTGACTCAACTCGCCCCACGGCATACAGCGGCGACAGTCTGGATCGTGTCCCCCTTCCATAGCAATCTCCGTTCCATAATAGATACATGGGCTGCCCGGCATTGTGAACAGCACTGCAAGCTGCTGATAAAATCTGTCCAGATTGTGCAGCCGGTTTATCAGGCGTTCGGTATCATGGGAATCCAAAAGATTGAATAAGACATTGTTGCTCTGCTGCATGTACATCGTATAGCAGCGATTAATCATATATTCAAAATCTTCTTTCGTGGCTGATGGATCTAGAAAGAAATCATGAATTCCACTCATCAGCGGATAATTCATCACCGAATCATACTCCTCCCCGTTCAACCACTGGCTTGCATCGTGCCAGATTTCCCCGAGCAGATACAGATCCGGTTTGATCGCTCTCACATGGCTGCGAACTCGCTTTAGGAACCGGTGAGACACTTCATTTCCCACATCGAACCGGATTCCGTCAATATCAAACTCTTTGATCCAGTTTTCGCATATCTTGCAGAAATACGCGATGACTTCCTCATTATTTGTATTAAGTTTTGGCATGTTGTCAACAAATGCAAACGAATAAAATCTTCCGTCCCGGGTATCTGCCTCTTTTTTGAGCGAGGTCCAGTCATTGATCATGAACCACTCTGCATAATCCGACTCCTGACCGTTCTTTTGCACATCGAGCCACGGCGCAAACTTCCTCCCACTGTGATTAAATACGGCGTCCACCATCACACGGATCCCAAGTGCATGGGCTTCTTTTACAAGCGCTGCGAATTCCTCATTTGTTCCGAAATGCGGATCGATCTTTGTATAGTCTGTCGTGTCATATTTGTGATTGGACTCTGCCTCCATGATCGGATTCAAATAGATTCCATTGATACCCAATTCTTTCAAGTAGGACAGACGCATCCGGATCCCGGCAAGATTGCCGCCGAACCGCTCTGCATTTGTCACCTCTCCGCTTCTCCACGGGACAATGTCCTCTGTATTTTCTTCGGGGGTTCCGTTGCAGAACCGATCCGGGAAGATCTGATACCACACGGTCTCATTGACCCACCCCGGTGTCCGATTAATATCTGCCGGATTCATCCACGGTACAATGAAGCATTGAAGCATCCTTCCATCCATCTGCATTTGTTTCTCTGTCAGGAATCCATCTTCAAAGTAATACCAGATCTCCTCTTCTGTCTGTAGTTCAAAATAATATTTGCACCGTTTGTAAGCCGGAACAACGGTTGTCGTCCACCAGATCTGATGTTTCAGACGCTTCTTATAACAGATTTCCTCCCGCTTCCCGGTCCACTTCTCATTTCCGCCGAGGATTCCTGATTCGAACGGATCCCCATAGTGGAGAAACACCCGTTTCACATCGTACCCAGTCTTTATATTAATGATTAGTTCCCTATCATTTTTCGGATAACTCATCTGCTCTGATGTCTTATGATAAACTCCGGTAAAATTCATCGCTCTTTCTGTCCTCTCTTCTGTCAACTCTCTTTGCAGCAAAACTGCTTTTCTGCCAAGATACGTCCGGAATCCTGATCTGTTCTTATCTGGCAGTAAACTGTCCTCTATATTTTTTCAGTTCTCTCTCAATCTTCTCCAAATTTGGCATTCTCCACTCCCAGTTTGGGCTTCCGACTGTCCCCGGTGTATTCAGATGTGCCTCTTTTCCCATTCCGAGAATATCCGCAAGCGGAATGATCGCATACTCCGCCCTGCTCTTTAACGTGTAGGTGAGCAGACGTTCTTTCACGGATCCCTGCCGAATACCTTCTCTTGATAGGAAACGGCGCACTTTTCGTTTCTCTGCCACAGACAGATCACCATACCATTCCATCAGCGTATCATTGTCATGGGTTCCGGTGTAGATGATCATATTTTCCACATCGTCAAAACTGTCTTTTGCATATTTTCCCGAAGTGTCGATGGAGAACATTAGGATCTTCATTCCTTTTAAGTGATAGTGTTCCTTTAATTCCAACACCTCCGGCCGAAGATCCCCGAGATCTTCCGCCACCAGGTTCACTCCCGGGATCTGCTCCAGAAGAGTGTCGATCACCTCATATCCCGGCGCCAGTATCCACTCTCCCTCAACTGCAGTCGGGCAGGATGCCGGAATTTTCCAAAACGTATCAAATGCCCGGAAATGGTCGATACGGATAATGTCAAACAGGCGGCTGCTGTACCCGATCCGATCCACCCAGAACTGATAGTTCTGTTCTTTCAGATACTCCCAGTCATAGATCGGATTTCCCCATCTCTGTCCGGTCGCGCTGAAATAATCCGGCGGCACGCCCGCGATAAAGATCGGTCTTCCATCTGTGTCGAGAAGAAAGTTTTTCTTTCCCGCCCACACATCGACAGAATCCACCCCGACATAGAACGGCACGTCCCCCATAATGCGGATCCCATTTGCATTTGCAGCATTCTTCATTTCCATCCACTGGCAGTAAAACAGATACTGCAAGAAGATCTGATAGTCTGCCTCTTCTCTGACCGCTTTCGCAACTTCCGTTTTGTGTTCCGGCCAGTTTTTATGTTCCGGCTTCCAGTCATTCCAGCAGAGTCCTCCGTTTGCTTTCTTAAATGCACGGAACAGTCCGTATTCCTGCACCCATTTCTGTGCAGCAAACGTCTGATACTCCTCTGTCTGGTCCAATCCTTTTTCGATAAATGCCTGAAATGCCTCCCGCAGATACGTTTCTTTCCACGCCCGCACCTTTTCATACTGCACCCTCGTACTTCCTGCAAGTTCTGACACCGGAAGTTCTTTTAAAAGCTTCTGTTCCCACAATTTTTCGAGACTGATGTATATCTCATCCCCGGCGCAAGAAGAGTACGGCTGATACGGAGAATTTCCGTAGCCAACCGGATTGAGCGGCAAAATTTGCCATATTTTCACACCGGATGCACTCAGATATCCGATAAATTTTTCTGTCTCTTTTCCCAGTTCTCCGACTCCCGTGTGTGACGGGAGCGAAGATACGGGCATCAATATCCCTGTTTCTCTCATGTTCGTTTCCTCTTATGATAATTTCCAGATATCTCTGTTGTACTCAACGATTGTACGGTCTGCGGAGAAATAGCCTGCCTTTGCAATGTTGACAAGCGCTTTCTTTGCCCACGAGGTCTGATCCTCATAATCTGCGAGCATTTCTTCTTTCTTCTGAATATATTCTCTGATATCCAGAAGCGCCATGAACCAGTCTTTGGACACGATTTCTTTGTAGAGTCTTCCAAGGTTCACCGGATCTCCAATCTGAATCATCTCCTTGCTGATAATGAAGTCCACAAGTTCTTCTACGGTGGTATCACTCTCATAAATCTCTCTCGAGCAATAAGAAGCCTCCTCATAAAGCTTGATGACTTCTTCTGATTTCTTTCCGAAAATGTAAATGTTCTCATCTCCGACAAGCTCGTGGATCTCCACGTTTGCCCCGTCTTCCGTTCCAAGTGTGACTGCTCCGTTTAACATAAACTTCATATTTCCGGTTCCTGATGCTTCCTTGGATGCAAGAGAAATCTGCTCGGAAATATCACATGCCGGAATCAACTTCTCTGCCTTTGTCACGTTATAATTCTCTACCATGACAATCTTCATATGTTTGCTCACGACCGGATCATTTTCGATCAACTGCTGCAGACAGAGGATCAGATGGATAATATCTTTTGCGATCGTGTACGCCGGCGCTGCCTTTGCCCCGAAGATCATTGTGATCGGACGTTTCGGAAGATTCCCTTTTTTGATCTCTTTGTATTTATAGATTGCATAGAGTGCATTCATCTGCTGTCTCTTGTACTCATGCAGACGTTTGATCTGAATGTCAAATACAGAATTGGTGTCAATCTCCACATGCTGTGTCCGCTTCAGATAATCCGCAAGCTCCTGTTTGGAGTGCATTTTGATCTCTCTTAACGTTTTCAGCACCTGCTCGTCATCTTTGTATGCAAGCAATTTCTCCAGATGCTTGGCATCTTCCATATATTCCGATCCGATCAGTTTTTTCAGATAGGCAGCCAGTTCTGTATTACAGTGCACGAGCCATCTTCGGAAGGTAATCCCATTTGTCTTATTATTGAATTTCTCCGGATAAATATCATAGAACGGTTTCAGTTCCGATTCTTCCAAAATCTGTGTGTGAAGCGCTGCAACCCCATTGACTGCATATCCAAAGTGAATATCGATGTGTGCCATATGTACACGGTCCATCTCATCGATGATATACACACGCTCGTCATGGTAATCTCTTCTGACACGCGCATCCAGTTCCCGGATGATTGGCATCAGATGCGGCACCACTTTCTCGAGATAAGCCACCGGCCATTTTTCCAACGCCTCTGCAAGGATCGTATGATTTGTGTATGCACATGTCTTTCTCACAACATCGATTGCGGTATCCATATTAAATCCTCTCTGCATCAGAAGACGGATCAATTCCGGGATCACCATCGTCGGATGGGTATCGTTGATCTGCACTGCCACATGCTCATGGAGTCTGTAAAGGTCATATCCATGTTCCTCTGCCTCTTTTAAGATCAGCTGCGCGGCATTGCTCACCATAAAATACTGCTGATAGATGCGGAGTAACTGTCCTGCCTCATCGCTGTCGTCCGGATAGAGGAACAGTGTCAGGTTTCTCGGGATATCTGTCTTATCAAAATCAATTCCGTCCCGGATAATGGATTCATCTACGGTATCCACATCGAACAGGTGTAGACGATTGCATCCATTTTTATATCCCGGCACGTCGATATCGTACATCGTGGAAGTCAGTGTAAAATCTTTAAATGGCACTTCAAACTGCACGTCTGTCTTTGTCAGCCAGCTAAGATCAGTGATCCATGGGTTTTTCTCTTCTTTCTGCTTATGATCTGCAAATGTCTGGCGGAACAACCCATCGTGGTAGTTCAGACCGACACCGTCTCCGTTTAATCCAAGTGTGGCAATGGAATCTAAGAAGCATGCTGCAAGACGTCCCAGTCCCCCGTTTCCAAGAGAAGGCTCCTGCTCGATCTCCTCGATCTCTGTGATCTGGTGTCCGTGCTTTTCCAACACTTCTTTTGTCTCCTCAAACAATCCGAGGTTGATTAGGTTATTTGACAGCAATTTCCCAATCAAAAATTCTGCTGAAATATAGTAAAGCTTCTTCTTTCCTTCATTTCGCTTTGCACCTTTCATCTTCTCCTTCGTGAGGATCAAAAGCGCTGTATAGATTTCTTCCTTTGATGCTTCCTTGATTGTTTTCTGATAGTTTTCCTGTAAAATCTGTTCTAATAATTTTTCCATCTGAACTCTCCTTATTCTTTCTCGATTGCCTCATAGACTCTCAACAATTCTCCGACACTCCATGCCTGTGCAAAACAGCCCTTGGATCTTGTCGGATTTTCTCCATCGTAGATCTCCGGCAGCTGTCCGATACAGCCTTCCCGCAGAGCACTTTCCAGAATTTCCAACTGATCTTTCACGATTTCTTTTGCCCCTTTCGTGTATCCGTTCACTTTCAGAAATGCGAGATAATACGCTCCCAGAGGGAATGCCCACACCGTTCCCTGATGGTATGCCATATCTCTCTCTTCCATCGGTCCTTCATAAAACGGATGAAACTCGCCATCCGCCATTTCCAGTGTCCGGAGCCCGTACGGAGTGTAAAGTGTTTCAAACACTGTCTCCACAACTTCACGTTCTTTCTCCGGCTCCAGCATCGTAAACGGCATCGAAACTGCCCAGATCTGGTTACACCGGATCTGTCTGTCCGCCTCTGTATCGGAAACAAGATCCTTTAAGCAATGCTTTTCTTCCATCCAGAACTGCTCTGCAAAAGACTGCTTTACCTGTTCTTTCAGTCCCGGATATTCCCACTTCTGATCCAGCAAATCGGCAAACCGCTCCATAATACAGACTGCATTGTACCAGTATGCATTGATCTCCACCGGCTTTCCATGGCGTGGTGTCGGAAGGATCTCCCCTACGCGCACATCCATCCATGTCACCTGCCAGAGACCTTCCCCTGCCAGGATCAATCCATCCTCATCCATATGGATCCCATAGTCTGTGCCTTCTCGGTATCCTTTTAAGATCCGCTCCATAACCGGATACATTTCTTCTACAAACGCCTGATCTTTTGTCGCCTCATAATACAGATACACACAGTTGACAAACAGAAGCGCTGCATCTACCGTATTGTACAGCGGCTCATTTCCGCCCTCCGGAAATAGATTCGGCATCAGGCCTTTCTGTTCATGGACTGCAAATGTCCGAAGAATCTCTTTTGCCGTGTCATACTGCCCGGTGGCAATACAGATGCCCGGCAGTGCGATCATCGTATCTCTTCCCCAGTCCTCGAAAAACGGATATCCTGCAAGAATCGTGCTTCCGCCTGTGGACTCCCGTCTGGAAACAAATGCATCTGCACTTTTTGCAAGCTCACATGCGACCGGCGAACGAAAGCCTGCCTGCTCCTTTAATGTCTTTTGATACTGTTTCATCTCTTTGAAAATGACATCTGCATCCTGCTTCGCGTCTTCCAGCGAATAGACAATTTTTAATACCGCCTCTTTCTCTGCTGAAACCGTCAGGCTGATCCGGTGATCCGCCATTGCAGATCCCGTCTCTCTTCTGCCATCGCAGACATCATAACTATAATAATACAATTCCCGCGTTTCTTCTATACCAACAACCGTTCCATTCGTTGCAAATTTCAGTTCCAATCCATTCGAGGCAATCACATTCTCCCGGCGCGCCATTTTCTGTTCGGGACTTAAATCCTCTCCCTTCTTTGTGAACTGAAAAAACGGTGTTACCTCCAATGTCACCGGGCATTTTTTTCTGTTTTGGATCCGATATCGGATTGCAACGGTATTTTCCCCGTGCTTCATCCCAATCTCCTTGTGAACCTCCACGCCTGCAATCTGAAATTTCCAAAGCGGGATTCCTTCATATACAAATGCGGATAGATAGCGATACCCTTCCTCTCTCGATCCATCAGCCAATTCCTGTGTCGATAATGGAAACAGTTTCTCCCCGATCCGGAGTGACTCCGCAAGTCGATGTACCACGTTATACCGATGGTTAGGCGCCTGCACACATGCCATCAGAACTGCATGGTCGTTTCTCGCAGCAGAACCTGTCATCGTCATCGAAGAAAATCCTCCCAGTCCATTTGTTAGAAGATAACAGTTTTCCTGCCCTCTCGCAATCGTATTAAAATCTTGTTTTCCATAGATCCATCTCATTGTTTTACTCCTTTTCTCCGAACACTGCTACGCTATGCGGCGCTGCGACAGCCTTCTTTGCACAGATTTCTTCCTTCCAGAGAAAACTACTTTCCCCATCAAGCAATGCTTCCCATGCGCCACCGGGCAGCTCTTTTTCCACAACTGCATCTGTACTGTTATAAATGACGCACAACCTCTTCCATCTGCTCACACTTTTCCACGTTGTGCTGTTTTCTTCTTTGCAGTTATCCACAAAAAATCCGACAACTCCGGGTTTTGTCCACTCGTCGTAGATTCTATCCCCTGCATGCCCGGATTTGTCACAAAGTCCCGGAAGCTGTTTCCGCAGTGCGATCAGTCCCTGATAATACCTTCTCAGCTCACTGTATACATATGCCCGCTGCCAATCAAACCTGTTCAATTCAATCGGTGCATTGTAAGTGTTCTCCAATCCATCTTTTGTCCGGGCAAATTCTTCCCCAGAAAGGAAAAACAGATTTCCCTGGCAAGTCATATAAATTGCCGCCGCCATCTTATTTACCCTCAGACGTTTCTCCTCATCTGCAATCGTCTTACCAAGCTTATCCCACAACGTCCAGTTATCGTGGGAGGAAACATAAGTAATCACCTGAGACGGTGCTTTCACCTTCGCTTTTTCATTTTTGCTTCCTCCTCTACACCATGCACGAGCACTCTCCAAAATATCCTGCTCCAGACCTTCCGCTCCGTTTACAAATCCCGGAATCTTCGCTTCAAACACATGCCCCTTAATCGCATCTCTTGTGTCATCACAGAACATTCCAACTCCGCGGTTCAGCCTGCCGATATTCTCTTTTAATGCAGGTACCGCATCTCCTTCCATCGCGGTCTGCTCTGCAGCCCACGGTTCTCCAAACAGAAGGATCTCCCCTTCTCCGTACCTCTCATCCAACTCTCTCCGGATACGATTCATCAAGTCTACATCTAAAAGCCCCATCAGATCGAACCGGAATCCGTCTATATGATATTCTTCGGCCCAGTACAGCACAGAGTTGAGAATGTATTCCGCACACATCGGTCGTTCGCTTGCCACATCATTTCCACAGGCAGACCCGTTGGATATCGTCCCATCTTCCTCCGTGCGAAAATAATACCACGGAACTGCTTTGTTCAGATTGTTATCTAATGAATACATGTGGTTGTAAACAACATCCATGATCACCCGGAATCCGTTTCTGTGAAGCGACTGTACCATCTCCTTAAACTCCCGAATACGCACTTCCCCATGTACGGCATCCGTAGCATAAGAACCTTCTGGGACATTATAGTTTTCCGGATCATATCCCCAGTTAAATCCTTCTTCTTTCGCTTCATCCACAGAGCCATAATCATATGCCGGCATGATCTGAATATGTGTCACACCCAGTTCTTTTAGATAGTCTATCCCAGTCGGATGAATGCCATCCCCATACAATGTTGTATGTTCCTCTGTAAATGCCTTGTATTTTCCCCGGCTTTCCTCGGAAAATCCTCCGGATCTGTCCCAGGAAAATTCCTTCACATGCAGTTCGTAGATAATATTTTCAATCCCTGTCTCCGGTCTCTGATCCGCTTCCCATCCATACGGATCCGTCTGCTTTAAATCTACGACCATACTGCGGATCCCATTGACGCCACATGCCCTCGCATAAGGATCTCCCGCCGTGACGATTTCTTCCTCATGCACAATTTTATAAGTATAATAAATGCCATGCCAAGATTTATTCGTCCGGTACGCCCAGACTCCCTGTGCTTCTTTCTGCATGGCAATCTCCTCAAAACATTCTCCCTGCTCTCCATCGTGATAGAGCTGTAGTTTCACTTCCTTCGCTAGAGGGCTCCACAGGAGGAAGGAAGTCCCTTCCTCCGTGCATAACGCACCCAAATCTCTTTTTTCATAATGATATTTTCTATCAAATTCTGAAGTCTGATAAAGCCTTTTTAATTCCTGTCTTCTCTTCATACCAAAACCCTCTTCATTATTTTTCTAAATCGGCCGCTATCCCTTCACCGCACCAGATACGCCATCCACATAGTACCGCTGCATGATCAAAAACAAGATCGCGATCGGAATGGAGATCAATACCGCTCCCGCCGCAAAGCTTGTGTACCAGCTGTCAATGTACTCCTTCTCAAGCATCTTCCAAAGTCCGAGCGCAACCGTGTACTGGTCAGAGTTGGCACGGCAGATTACCTTTGCAAAGATAAAGTCCAACCATGGCGCCATAAATGCGGTGAGCACCGTATATACAATGATCGGCTTGCTGAGCGGCAGTGTAATCTTTTTAAACACCTGCCATCTCGTACATCCGTCTAAGATTGCCGCCTCATCTACCGCATACGGAATCGTGTCGAAAAATCCCTTTGCGATCTGGAAGCCCAGTCCCGCGCCTCCGGAATAGCATAAGATTAACGCCACACGGATCAGACTTCCCTCCGTCAGACCGATTGCTTTCAGGATAAAATATACCGCGATCATCGACATAAATCCCGGGAACAATCCAAGTATCATCGCCATATTCATATACGGCTTTCTAAGTTTAAATTTCAGTCTGGACAGACAGTAGGAAACCGCCAGTGTATAAAACGTTGCAAGAATACAGGAGAACACCGCGATGATCAGCGTATTCATGAACATTTTCGGAAAGTGTAAAATCGATGTATCCGTAAATAGTCTGATATAGTTATCCAGCGTAAATTCCTTCGGGAAAAATGTAGATACATAGGAACCTTTCTCCGCCCGGAAGCTTGTAAGGATCACCCACACAATCGGAAATACCCATATTGCCGCCAACACTGCCAGACTCACATGCACGATCACATTATTGATCATCCGTTTCTTTTTTGCCGAATGCATTTTTTGTGCTGCCATCTCTAAAATTCTCCTTCCTTGTATGATTTACTATTACGGTAAGTAAGCAATGCTCCCACCGCCAGAATGATAAATGTCAGAATACCAATGACTGCTCCAATATTGTAGTATTGCTTGTCGATTGTCAGCTTGTAGAGCCATGTTACAAGCAAGTCTGTCTTGCCCGCCGTTGCGGCCAGATCGGTGACTGGATCCCCTCCGGACAACAGATAGATCACATTAAAATTATTAACATTTCCTGTGAAGGTCACGATCAGATACGGTGTCGTCACATAAAGCATATACGGGAGCGTGATCTTGAAAAAAGTCTGAATCGCATTTGCCCCGTCCACTTTTGCCGCCTCATAAAGTTCTCCCGGAATATTCTGAAGTACCCCGGTAAGCTGAAGCAGTGTATACGGAACACCTACCCAGATATTTACAACAATGACGGTCACTCTCGCCCATGTAGGATCTGTGAAAAACGGAAGACTCGCATCCTGTGCGATCCATCCCAGATTTCTTAGCAGGACATTCACCGCACCGTTTGGCTGAAGCATCGTCCGCATGATCAGAAGGGAGACGAACATCGGTACCGCACAGGAGAGCACGAAACAAAATCTCCAGAATCCCTTCGCCCTCGTATCCTTCCGGTTAATTACAATCGCAAGGATCATACCGAAAATATAGTTGCTGAACGTGGCAAAAAATGCCCACACGATCGTCCATCCAAGCACAGACCAAAACGTACTTCCAAGAATACTGTTCGCATCAAACAGTGTCTTAAAATTCTCGAGTCCCACCCAGTCAAACAGCATCAGATGGTTCCCGATCCTGCTGTAATTGGTAAATGCCATACAGATCATAAAGATCAAAGGCAAAATCGTCAGCGCAAAGATAAAAATCATCGGAGGCGTCATCAGAAGTCTGTGCAGATTCTCATGCAGCAGCGATTTCAGATCTTCCGCAAATGTATTCACATGACGTCCTTCTTTGTCAAGGCACTCTGCCTGAAATGCACTGCGAAGCGCGCCCCTCCATGCCCATACCATCACAAGTGTGAGGAGCACTGTTGCTACCCCATAGAGCAGGATCAGTACCGACTGGTCTCCCTGCGTGTACAGATAAACCTGATTGGCCTCATCCCACACTTCCTTCTGCGGAGCACTTCCGAGAGAACCTAACATCTTCAGGCAGCCAACTCCACTCATCGCCATAAAAACAATGTATGCCACTTCCACCGCCAGATACAACAATCCTTTGATTTTCTGTTTGTGTACAAAGTTTCCGAATCCCATCAGCAGCATCGACAGCTTCGTCTCAATTCCTCCCTCTCTCACTGCCCTCATGCATGTGTATGGTGTCGAAAACTGATTTCCGTTCTTTTTGAATTTCAACATCCCTCTTCACCTCATCTAAATTCCGTCACTGTTCATCGCTTCATTCATCGCCTCTGTCTGCTCGGCAGCATTTTCATGCGTCACACTTCCATTCCGGATTCCTTTCCCCATGTTTTCTACGGGTACCCAGCAGTTGTTCATCTTCGCCACAAACGGCTGCAAAATGGAAGTCTTATTAAATGTATCATTCTGTGCCGACACAAGCGGATCATTTGCAACCTTTTCATCTGCAAGCAGTTCTGTGTTACACGGAATTACGTTTCTCAACTCATAATGCGTCATCTGGGCTTCGGCTGATCCAAGGTATACCGCAAGTTCTACCGCCGCCACCATATTTTTGCTGTACGGATTGACTCCGACTGCCTTCGAGCCGGCATAGGACATCATCTGCTTTTGCTCCCCATTCAGTGTGAACGAGGGCAGTGCCGCTGCTCCCATATTTTCGCCGAGCGCTTCTTCGACTGCATTTGCATCCCAGGAACCGGAGAAGATTGCAGAGATGCTCCCATCTCTGAGTCCTGCAAGACCCGATCCGTCCGCATCGATCTTAAAGTTCGGATTCGCTGCGAGATCTACTAGATAATCTGTCACACTGACTGCTTTCTCCCCGGAGAAGTCTACCCCTTTTGACTCATCCGTTCCGTCACCGAACAAGGTACATCCGTTTCCAATATAAAATGCCGGCGTATACCAGGAGTTTGTCAGCGGAAATGCAACTGCACCCTTTTTAAGCATTGTATCTAAGTTCTTGATATCCTCCTCAGAAAAAACACTCTTATCGTAATACATAAACCATGTATTTGTCGTAAACGGTACTCCGTAAAGTTCACTATCTTTTACAAGGGATGATAATACTTCTTCTGAATTCGTCTTCTCAATCTCCTCGCGGTACTTTCCACCCAATTTCGCCAATGCATTTGCATCCGTCATCGTCGTCAATGTATCGTTCGCATACATAAATACATCTGCACTTGCCTCCGGATCCTGTGCCACCTGAGTTGCTGCTGTCGCCTCATCTGCAACTCCGTAGACAAATGTAATATCCCACTCGGGATGCAACTTTGCAAAATCCTCACAAGTAGTCTGCAGCCATTCTCCACTGTCCTTTGATTGATCTTCGGACGGAGACCAGACCATCAGACGTATCTTCTCGGCTTTTCCCGTCTCACTATCCTTTTTAGCCTTTCCTCCACAGCCGCTGATTCCCATCGCTGCGACCACTGCCGCCATAACTAGCGCCACTCCTCGCTTCTTCATGTTACATTCTCCTTTTAACCCTATTTCGATTATTTGTTTCGTATTGTTTCGTTACTTGTAATATAACCTAACTATCCAAAAACGTCAATATCATGTCTTATTTTCTCTATTTTTTACAGTTTTTTAATATTGTTTTTGTGCATTTTGATCTTAATTCCCTTCATTTCCCCCTTTTCTTCTTCCAACATCCATACTGACGATTATTTTTCGAAACTAATCTCTCCGAAATAATTGCTTTTTTTACTCAAATCCGATATAATAAATTTATCTTTATCATCAAAAACTAGAAAAACAAAATAAAATTTGAAAGGCAAATATATGGCTACAATACAAGATATCGCTGATAAACTGGGGGTTTCCAAAGGAACCGTTTCCAAAGCGATTAATAACGCCCCAGATATTAGCGAAACTTTACGAAAAACAATTTTGGATACCGCCGTCGAGATGGGATACTCTAAACTCCGGCGTCAAAGAAGTCACGCGAAGAAATTCTGCATTATCATAGAAAATATGGAATACGAAGAACCACACCAGTTCGGTTATGATTTCATTATCGGCTTCCGACAAATGGCAGAACCTGCAGGATATATTGTAGATGTCATCCACATAGATGAACAGACACAAAAAAAGACGCCTTACGACGTCTTCATGCTCCAGAACGACTATATCGGAGCCTTTGTACTCGGCTTCTCCCTTACCGATCCGTGGATGAAAGATTTCAAAACAAGCCACACACCAACTGTACTCTATGACAACTATATTTCCGCCAACCCATTCATCGCTTCCATTGGGATTGATAACAACGAAGGAATGACTCTTGCCGTCTCACATTTAAAGAAATTGGGACACAAAAAAATAGGATACTTAAGCAGTGCCCTTGGCTCTCACATCATGCAAGTCCGACATAAGGCTTTCTTCCAGGCAATGAAGCAGAACGATCTGCACACAGAGCCGACTTATGCAGGTTCTTCCTACTACATTACACAATGTGTAGAAAAACACCTATCTCGTCTTCTTCAAATGGGAATGACTGCAATCATCTGTAGCCACGACCTGATTGCCAACGCAATTATGGTACAGTGTCAGCAACTAGGCTACCACATTCCTCGGGACATCAGTATTATTGGTTTTGACGATCTCCCAATGTGTGCCTACACCTCACCGCCGCTCACTACAATTCGGCAAGACAGAGCAGAACTCGGCAAATGCGGATACTATGCGTTGGACAGCATTTTAAACAATGTATCCATCGGAACAATTTTACTACACGCACAATTGATCGAACGAAATTCCACAAGCAAAATTTGAGACAATCTCCTCTTGCTCTTCGTGAATAAATAGCTCTAAAATCATAGATATTTTTATTTTACAAGATTCGTATGCAACACACAATGCAACACGCAATACATCCTAGAATAAAAAAAGCACTTGAAAGCTTAATAAAAATCAGCTTTCAAGTGCTTTTTAGGCTGCGGATGACAGGAATCGAACCTGCACGGTCTCCCACTAGATCCTAAGTCTAGCGCGTCTGCCAGTTCCGCCACATCCGCATAAATAAAGAACAAGCCTAGGCTTGTTCTAGTGAAGCATCGGGGATTCGAACCCCGGACAACTTGATTAAAAGTCAAGTGCTCT
>OLQE01000392.1_pt1 | contig 36789 bp, 26 predicted proteins | sample 1643161 | NCBI WGS metagenome assembly OLQE01 (sample SAMEA3136650, study PRJEB25190) | human gut metagenome | reverse complement strand
TCAAAACCGGCATATCCACCTACGGCAGCGAACCGCTGTTCACGGCGGATATGCTGACATATAACGGTCAGTATTATCTTATCGGTGAGGGACACAAAGAATTTGCTCCCGACAAGGTAAAAGACGAGGACTATTATGTTCTCACCCTTGCGGCTATTGCAAAGGAACTGAAAGCGGAAAACCTCACCGAAGCACACGTTGTTATTGCGGCAGGACTTCCACTGACTTGGACAAGCGGACAAAAAGCAGAATTTAAGGCGTATCTCTCAAAAAATGCGAAAGTGGAATTCACTTATAAAAAGGTGAATTACCACATCTATATCGACGATGTACGCATCTATCCGCAGGGGTATGCCGCTATTGCGAGCTTTGCCACTACGCTGAAAGGCGTTAATTTAATTACCGACATCGGAAATGGCACGATGAATGTGCTGTATATGATAAACGGCAAGCCGCAGCAAGGCAAAATGTTCACCGAGAAATTTGGAACTTATCAGTGTACGCTCAGCATACGGGAAGCCTTTATGCAGAAAACGCAGCGGGAAATCAACGATGCCATAATCGACGAAGTACTGATTACCGGCACGGCACACATTGCTCCGGCTGACCTTAAAATCATCAAGGGCATTGCCGCTGAATATGTAAAGGATATCTTCCGCAGACTTCGTGATCACGGCTATGATGAAAACACCATGACGCTGTATGCAACCGGAGGCGGCGGGTGTCTTATAAAGAATTTCAGCAAGGTGAATCCTGACCGTGTAAAATTCGTCGATGACATCTGTGCCGCCGCTAAAGGATATGAGTATCTGGCAGAAGCACATATGAAATCCGAGGCGAAGTTATGAGCAAGTACAGAATCAATGTGCGTTTTGACACCGATGACCCGAAACAGGCTGAAGCAGTAAAGTTTCTGCAATCACTTGAACATTCCCGCAATGCTTTTATTGTGTCGGCGGTTCTTGACACTATTTCAGGAAAGAGTGCGGCTAATAGCATTTCGCTTGAAGCTATTCGGAAAATCATACGGGAGGAATTGCAGGAGGTGTCGTTGGTTGCGGCACCTCCTGTTTTTCAGTCGGCAAAGACAGAACTCACCGAAGAAGAACAAGCCGAAAATGAAAAGAGTGTTCTTGATGATCTTGAAATGTTCGGTTGAGCCAAAAGCGGGATTTATGGCTCAATACAGCAATTTTCGAGAAAAAACTGAGCCAGTTTGGCTCAAAGGAAGATATGCCCCAAAGGGCAAGGGAGTGGCTTTCGGTATCGGATGGCGCAGAGATACGCCAGAATCCCGGTATCCGACAGCCGCTTTTCTTTCTGCCCTGCGGGGCGTGTCCTACGGTATAACAAGCAGGGACTTTGTGTGCCAAAGTCCCAATCAAAAGCCGCAGATTTTCTTGCGGCTTTGTTCTTTGGGGGCTTACTGCCCCCAATCCCCCGGAAAAAAATGAAAGAAGGAATGTTGTATATGAAAGATATACGAATAGCTGTGCGTGTCACGGCAAAAGAAAAAGATAAAATACAATCAAAAGCCCGAAAATGTGGGCTGAGTACAACTGAATATGTCAAGCAAAGAGCGTTAGGGTATGAGCCGAGAGGTATTCCGCCTGACGCTCTTTTTCTTTGTCTTGAAAAGCTCGGTGAACTTGCCGACAAAGCGAGTTCACCAGAGCTGGACAAGGAAATCAGTGATGTGCTGAAAGAAATTACAGCAGCTTTTCTATTGCCGGGAAAGGGGTGCTCAACGGGGTCCCCGCAAAGCCTGCTTTGTGGGGAGAAGGAGCATCCACGGAATGGTGAGGTTTCGCCGCTTGCGGCGAAAACGATGAATGGAGTGTGATGCGACGTGGCTGTTACTGGGTTCTGGCCTATATACAAAAACCTAAAAGCAACGCTCGACTATGCCGACAATCCTGATAAAACCACCGACCGCAGATATTTGGATGACGATTTATATGCGGCGCTTTCTTACGCTGAAAACGATAATAAGACCGACCGCAAAATGTATGTCGGCGGTATCAACTGCTCCAAGCAGAATGCTTATGCCGAAATGGTTGCCGTACAGCGGCGGTTCGGGCTTCGTGGCAAGGTTGTCGGCTATCACGGAATACAGAGCTTTAAGACAGGCGAGGTTACACCGGAGCAGGCTTTTGAAATCGGCAAAGCAACCGCCCGAAAGATGTGGGGCGATAGGTATCAGGTGCTTGTGACTGTTCACCTGAACACTGAAAATGTGCATTGTCATTTCGTTGTAAATCCCGTTTCATTTAAAGATGGAGCAAAGTTTCAAAACAAAATCGGTGACCACAAGGAGCTTCGCCGTGTGTCGGATGAGATATGCCGGGAACACGGTTTGTCTGTTCTTGAAAACAGTAGCTTCTACGGAGGCCACAAAAAGGATTATTGGCGGCACAAAGCCGGCAAGAAAACACATCGGGACTATCTCCGTGAGGATGTGGAATACTGCCTGTCTTTTGCTACCTCTCCGAGAGAATTTGAGAGCCAGTTATATGCGCTCGGATATACGCTTGACCCCGTGCGATTTTCTGTAAAAGCGAAGCACTGGGAGCGTTCTGTTCGGCTTGCAAATATCGGTTTTACAAAGGAAATCGTACAGGCGCAGTTAGACAGAAACGCAGAAAGCAGATACCACTTATTCACCTTGGAGTACCGTCCACCGTACAAGCCGAAAAAGTTTCCGCTGGAAGATGAGCTACGGCGGCTTGACTTTTCCATTGACCACAGCTATGATGCGGCAACTGTTTTAGTAGATACGATTTTCTATCTCGTGATAACAGTAATCCAAATTGTAGCCGAACTTGCTGATGTAATGCTGCTGTCGCCGGATTTACGGGCGGCGGAAAAGGATTTGAAAAACCTTGTAGCAGATTATCATTTTCTCAAAGAAAATGACATTCACACCGTAGCCGAATTAAAAGCTAACATTGATGAAAGCAAAGCACAGTTATCTAATTTGGAGCATGAACGTAAAGAATTAAGCAACCGTATCCGCCGCCCGAAATCGCCGGAGGATGAGAACCAAAACAAAGAGAGCCGAAAGGCGATCAGCAAACAAATGAAGCCTGTTCGTGAAAGGCTTCGCCGTGCGGAAAAGATTTTGGAGAAGCCTCCGCATTTGTATGAATTATTAAAACAAGAGCACGAGCTTGAAAGAAAAGCCCGTGCGAGATATTTAGATAGGAGTAGATGAAAATGAAAAATACAAGAAATCAGCCGGTAAATATTCCGGTAGAAAAACTTCGCCCGTTTGAGGGGCATCCGTTCAAGGTTAAGGACGATGAGGAAATGAATACGCTGATTGAAAGTGTGCAGACGCAAGGAATTCTTTCGCCGCTGATTGTTCGACCGATTGAAAACACAGATGAATATGAAGTAATAAGCGGGCATCGCCGCTTACACGCCGCAGTTAAGGCAGGGATTACAGAAGTCCCTGCCTTAATTTATGCCCTCGACCGAGATTCCGCCGCTATTGCTGTGGTGGACAGCAACCTGCACAGAGAACACATTTTGCCCTCTGAAAAGGCATTTGCGTATAAGATGAAACTTGATGCAATGAGCCGACAGGGATTTCGTTCGGATCTAACTTCCGACCAAGTCGGTCGGAAGTTAGAAACAGCGGATATAATCGCACAGCAGTCAGATGACAGCAAAACTCAGGTGCGCCGCTATATTCGCCTAACAAACCTTATTCCCGAACTTCTTGAATTTATGGATGAAGGCAAAATGGCGCTGTCTGTTGGCGTGGAACTCTCGTATTTGGACGACCAGTTACAATACGATGTTCTTGAACAATGCGAGCAAAATGACTGCACGCCGTCCTATTCGCAGGCTTTCCGTATGCACAAGGCAGACCGTGAAGGACTGCTCACCAAAGCCGTTATCCAAAATATTATGTGTGAGGAAAAAGCCAACCAAAAAGAAACGATCAAAGTTTCTGCCGAGCGCCTGCGAGCCGTTCTTCCCAAAGGCATGGACTCACAAAAGACGGAAGATTTCATTATACGGGCTTGCGAACATTACCGTAAGTATCTTCGCAACCGTGACCGAGATTCGAGATAGGAGGTGCGCTTATGGAATTTAAAATGAATGCAGTCATTCACCTTGGCAACAACTACAATAACGCCCTCCGTTCTTTTCAGCACAAGCGAATGGAATTTCTGGAACAGGAAATCCGAGCGCTTGACAGCGAAACGCTGTGGTTACTCTTACGCCAGCTTTGCAAAAACGGCCGCACATTGGAAAGCGTCACCGGTCTGGCTGTATAATGAAAAAGCAGGAGGACTGATATTATGACAAAGAAACAAAAATACAATACTGAGGATAACAGGGGCGTAGCTATCTACGCCCGAAAATCCCGCATCACCAACAAGGGCGACAGTATCGGCGTTCAGTTCAAGCAATGTGCAGAATACGCCAAACGAGAATTGCATCTCGATGAAGATTACACTTTCCTCGAATATGAGGACAAGGGACTTTCCGGCTATTACTCCGACCGTCCTGATTTTCAACGTATGCTCCACGATATTGAAATGGGCAAAATTCGTGCCGTTGTTTGTTACAAATTAGACCGTATCGGCAGAAAGACAAGCGACCTTCTGCGTCTGCTCGATTTTCTTGAAAAGCACAAGGTGGATTTGCTGATATGCTCCAACAATATCAATACAGCTTCCGGCGTATCAAAGATATTTATCCAAATATTCGCCGTCGTTGCCGAATTTGAGCGTGACACTCTGACAGAGCGTATCACAGACAACATGATGGAACTTGCCAAAGACGGGCGCTGGCTGGGCGGCAATACGCCCACAGGCTTTACGGTGAAACGTGTGAAAACCGGCAGCGGCAAAAATAAATCCGCTTACAGCTATTTGGAGAGCATTCCTGAAGAAAAAGCAATGATACAAAAGCTCTATGAGATATTCGCCGCAACCCGTTCCATCAAGAAAACCGCAGATAAGATGAATGAGCTTGGCTATCACACAAAAATTGGGAGCAAGTTCAACACTTCCACAACAAGACTCCTTTTGAAAAATCCCGTATACTGCACTGCTGATGAAAATGCCTATAACTATTTCTTGGAGCACAACGGCGGTCTTTGTGGGGATGTATCCGAGTTTGACGGTCAGCACGGTATCTCTGCCTACAACAAGACCGATCAGGAAAAATTTGAGGATGCAGACAGCACCTTTATCTCACCGAAATTTGTGCAGTTGATGTCAACAAAGCCGCTTTCCGAATGGATCATCTCGGTCGGAAGACACGAGGGCTTTATTTCAAGTCAGCAATGGATCGACACGCAGAATATGCTGGACGATATTGCCGAAAAATACAACCGTCCGCACCGAAAGACCAACGCCTTACTTGCAGGACTGGTCTACTGTCCGCATTGCGGGAAACGCCTTCGGGTTATCTCGGAATCCAACCGCTGGACAAATGGTAAGCCGAGATTCAAGTATGTTTGTCCCGGCTTCCGTGCAGGCGAATGTACTTTCCGTGCGGTGGACGGTGTTTTGCTTGATGAATTTGTGGTGAAACAGTTGTCCCATCTTGCCGATGAGGACAGTGAATACTTTGAAAAACTGCTCAATCAGAAAGCGTCCGATATTTTCAGCTCGTCTCAGAATGAAAAAGAATTATCAGACCTTAGAAAAAAGAAGGCACAGCTTGAAGCGGCAATATCCAATCAGGTGAAAAATCTTCGAGAGGCGGACGACGGCCTGAAACGCTTTATTCAGGAGGATGTGAAGGCGCTGACCGATGAGCTTTCCGAAACAGAAACGCTACTGCAAAAGTTAGAGGACAACAGACAAAGTCAAATGTACGCTATCCGTGATATTGAAGAAATCAAGGAACGGCTGCTCTCCTTCGGGAAGTATGCTGAAAATGCCACACCCGATGTGCTTGTAACGCTGATACAAACCTTTGTGGAGCGTATTTATATTACCGATGAAAATGATGAGCGTCACTGCCACATCTTCATTAAAGGTTGCTCGAAAGAAGATTATGATGACTTCTTCCGGGCAACCGGATACATAGAAAACACACAGGAAACCGGAGCTGTCACATCCGTTTTGCCTGTGTGTGATTCAGATGAGTGTTGCAAAAGCGACAGGTATAAAGGAAATATGTCAGAAAACGGCATGGCTTGTTTGGAAAATATGCTGATATAATGAATATATTAAAAAGTCGGAATTGTGATCTGTTACGGGTGTTTTCAGAGAGAACTTGTAAAAGAAAAGGAAAGAGTTTTCCGGTGAGAGTTAGGGAGATCTGCCGGATAGAGGAAGAGGTATGAAACGAACGAGAAAGCCGGAAAGAAAAAACATTTTGAGAAGTTATTTAATTACTTATTTTGCTGTAATGCTGGTACCACTTACAATCTGCTGTGCTTATTATCTGAAGATTGTATCTACAATCAGCAAGGATGATATCAGAGAAAAAACGATAGAAATGAAACATGCCGAAAATCTTGTTGATACTATGATGGATGAGATTGTCGCACTTGGAAAGTCACTCACGACAGATTCTTCGGTTAATCAGTTCAAGAATCTTTTTGAGCCGTTTCAGTATCCGGGCAGTTATCAGATTATCCGGTTACGGGATCAGCTTCCAGAACTCAGACAAACGAATCAGGCTTTGTTTCAGTATTTCATCTTTTTCGAAAACAGTCAGCTGGTAATGAACAGTGAGAGTGTCTACACGTGGGAGGAATTTTATCAGGTATATATGCATCCGGCAGACTGTGGCAGCTATGAGAAATGGGAAGAAGAGATGCTGAATGGTGAAGTGAAATTTGGTCTGGAAGGAGAGGAGGAATACAATTATATCAGAGAAAAAAAGAAAATAAGACTTCTGACGTATACGCAGCCTTTGCTCAATACGGGTGGAAGGGGAAAAAGTCAGATAAAAATTTATTTTGAACCGGAAACGCTGGATACGCTTATGCCGGCTATGCCAGAGGGGGGGATTCGAATGGTTCTGAATGGAAAAGGAGAACTCTTGTATTTGGATACCGAAGGCATAGAAGTTTCAGAGCGTGTTGCAGCAGCACTTGCCATGGAACGGTCCGTACAGCCAGGGATGACTTCAAACTGGAAAACCAGGCTTTCCGGATATGGAGATTATCGAATGATCCGTACAATTTCGGAGGATAATGGTCTGATTTACTGTGGACTGTATCCGGAAAGTGTATTAAACCGAAGAACTGTTTCAAGCATGCTGATGATTGTAGTAGTGATCCTTCTGGCAGTGGCGGTGGGCGGTGCATTGTGTTTCCATATGTCTCGAAAAAGTGCGGTTCCTATTAATCGTATTCTGAAGGAAACGTCCAGAATTCTGAAAGGAAAAGAGCAGGCAGAACAGGCGGAAGACGGACTGAACGGTGTCTTTCAGTCTCTGCTCAGAAACAGTTCAGAACTTGGAGAAGTTTTGGAAAGCCAGAAACCACTCGTTCGTAACGCGTTTTTCGGTCGGCTGATTTTTGGGGATTATATTACGGAGGAAGAAATTTTAAGAACAGCAAGATATCTTGGAATTGAACTGGAAAAAAGGAAGTATTGGATTGTGATTTTCCGTTTTGGGGCGATGGAAAAAGAGCAGTCGGAGAACAACAGTCTGCAGAATACATGTAATCTTGCGCTTATGAAAATCCTGGAGCAACAATACAAAGAGGGATTTCATATGAACAGCGGAGAGGATCGGACGGTCATGATGATGAGTATATCGGAATCGGAAAATTATCGTGAGATTACCCAAAAGATGGTGGGAAATATACGGGCCGGACTTCCGGAAAATATAGCGTGTCATCTGGAAATCTGTGTCGGAAACCCAGTGGAAACGTTGACAGAATTGTCAGAGTCTTATCGCAACGCTGCATTTCTGTTTCAGGGTGAACAGAAACAAGAGATTCTCTGGTATCAGAAAAATGAAGAAATTCAGACTGCATGGCCGGCTACAGAGGTGTTTGCCGGATTTGCCCATTATGTGGTTTCAGGAAATACGAAAGGACTGCACGATGCGTTGGAAACTATGGTTCGGAAGTATCTGTTTCAGGAAAATCCATCCGTGTGTCAGCAGCAGATGCTTCTTTCAGAACTGCAGACGGGATTTTTCAGGATTGTCAGACAGATGAATCTGCAGGAAGAAGATTACCGGAAATATTGCAGAAAACTGGAAGAATTGTGGGGAATGGATCTGATCCGTCAGCTTGGCGGAATTCTGAATCTTTATCAGGAATTGTGTCAGGAGGTCTGTGAATGTAAGGAAGGTACGGATGCGGAGAGTATAGTAGCTTCAGCGGCGGCTTATATTGACGCCAATTATGGGGATAGCAGTCTGTCGCTGACAGGAATTGCAGACATGTTTACTATCAGCGAAACCTATCTGTCAAATCTGTTTCGCCAGATTCTTGGAATCAATTTTTCTGTTTATGTTGAGAAAATACGAATGGAAAAGGCAAAAGAACTGTTGGTTATGACAGATATGACAGTCAGTGACATTTCTTCTTGTGTTGGTTACTGTTCTTCTAATTCTTTCTGTCGTGCGTTTCGGAGGGTGACAGGCATTTCTGCTTCTCAATATCGAAAAGAAAGGGGCGAACAGCGGGATGATTCGAATCGTCCAAAAAACTGAAAAAAGTTGGAAGATAATCCTTTTGTGGAGCGTTCTGTTGCTTTTTCTGACAGCCTGTGGAAACAAACAGGAACAGAGGGATTCTGCTGCAGAAAAATACGAAGAAGGCTCAGCGGCTGTTCGGGAGGTGGAATTGTTCCTTTACAGTCCCTGTGAGTCCTGCCGGGAGGAAGAAACGTTTCAGTCACAGGTACTGCAAAGTCTGGGAGAACAACAGAACAAAGTAAGCATACGCGTGTACAATGTTTTTCAGAATTCAGGAATGAAGAAGCTGGAAAAAAGAATGGAAGAACTTGAAGAAGAAATGGATCTTTCCGTGCTTCCGGTGGCTATTGTGGAAGATGAAATGTTTTCGGGAACATATGAGGAGATTGCAGAACAGATTGCGGCAGTTTTCAGTGGAGAAAAGCAGAACTGGCCGGAAGAAGAGGGTCGCAAACAAAAAGAAGAGGTGAAAAAGCAGGAAAAAAGTATTGCAGACGGTCTGGATCAAGTGAAAAAGTCAGGAAAAACCGTCCCTGTTTTTGTGCTCTTTACGACATTTTCCTGCGATAGCTGTCAGACTGTGGAAGATTTTTTTGGTGATCTGAAAAATAGTTCAGACGGATATATTTCTGGAAGTAGGGAATTTGAACTGGTCAGTGGAAGCATTCTTGAAACTGAAAATCTGGAGCTTTTGAATGGGTTGTTTGAGTATTTTCAGATTCCGTCTGAAGAGCAGAAAGTTCCGATTTTGTTCTGGGAGAATGGATATCTGTCGGGAGAGAAAATGATCTGCCAGGAATTTGAAGTTTGTCTTTCTGATATGGAGGAAGGAAAAGGAGCAGAATTTTTTCTGGAGATGTCAGAAGAAAAAATACCAAAGAAAGCAGACAGAATGCTGTGGGCAGGTGCTATGGCAACCGGTTTTCTGAATGGACTGAATCCCTGTGGAGCGTCGATGCTTCTGATGGTACTGTCAGTTCTTATGATGAGACAGAAAGGTTTTCTAAAAGCCTCCATGACATATCTTGCAGGAAAGTTTATGGCATATGTACTGATGGGGGCAGGAGCTTTTTCCTTATTTTCAGCAGTCGATTTACAGGGTGGTGGAATAGTCCGAAAAGGGATCCGTTTGATTTTTGTTGTGTTTGCTCTGGTTCTGTCCATTTTGAATTTCCGGGATTATTTCTTTGCGGGAAAAGGGGAATATGGCAGAATAAAGGTACAGTTGCCAAGAAAGCTGAGAGAATGGAATCATCACAAAATAGGAGGATTGAAAGAGGTGCCGGAACGATTCCTGATACCGGCCGTATTTGCACTTGGCGTGATAATTTCAGCAGGGGAATTCTTCTGTACCGGACAGATTTATCTGGCATCAATTCTTTATCTGATAAAAGAAAACAGTGCAGGTGGCATTCGCAATTATCTATATCTTGCGGTTTACACGGCTGCACTGTGTGTTCCTCAGCTGTTGCTTATACTGATTATTCAGAGGGCAAGAAGTATGGCAGGTGCGTCGAAGCTGACTCTTAAGGGGATGCCTGTGGTAAAACTGATTTACGGAATCCTTTTTCTTATTTTTGCAGGGATGCTTCTGCTTTTATGAAAACAGATCACATTTCATACCATTCCGCTTTGGTAAGTGAAGAAATCCCGGTATACTGTCTGAGCAGTTCCAGAGCAGGTGATTTGGAAGATGAAGGAAACGATGTTCCTGTGATTTGTTCCAGTTCTGCAAGCATGCGGATACGGACGGCGTCTCGATGGATATAACAGGGCTCGGGGTCGTCAAAAAACTGAATACTTTTCTGAATAATGACGGACTCACAAAGAGGAAGTACTTCTAAGAGTCCGTCATAACTGATCTGAGATCCGGAAAAAATCCGGATATATTTTTTACATTTCTTTTCTCTTTTCCATGGAAACATTAACTTACCTCCTGACAGAAACAGAATTGAATGATCGGTTCTCCCGATTTGCAGGGAACGGATCAGGGTGTATTCCGGCAGTTACCTGCCGGTTTTTTTCGTGTTATTTGTTTTTATTATAATCTTGCAGACAGGAAAAGGCAAATTTGAGATCCGGTGAGAACCCGCATAAATACTGGGAAAAAGCATTGAATATTCAGGAAAAAGAATTGAATATTCAAAGGAAAGAAAGAAATATAACCCCCAAAAATGCGTTGCAGTAATACAAAAAAACGGAATATTAAAAAAAAGAATTGCAGATATCATTTTTCATTTTTCTGTGCAATGATGGTTACAGAAAACAGAAAGGAAGTGAGCGGATGATTCAAAAGATCGATCACAAACAGAAGAAAAAGAAAAAGGAACCAAAATATGAGAAAGGCAGTCTGGCAAAGTATCTGAAAGGACATTGGCAGTTGTATCTTATGATATTGCCTCCGGTTATTGTTCTCCTGATTTTCGCCTATGGACCTATGTATGGTATTCTCCTCGCGTTTAAGGATTATCAGGTAACGCTGGGAATCGGCGGAAGCCCATGGACCAGTAATTTCGGATTGAATCATTTCATCCGTTTCTTTAATAATTACAATTTTGTGGAAGTGCTGAGGAATACTTTGGTGATTTCTCTGTATTCGATGCTGGTCATGATGCCATGCTCTATTCTTCTGGCGTTATCGCTGAATTATGCAAAGAATGCCATTTTTAAAAAGACTGTGCAGATGATCACGTATTGTCCGTATTTTATTTCCACTATTGTATTTGTAGGGATCATCAATCTGATGATGGATACCAGGACAGGTATTATAGGAAAGTTTTTTTATGAGCAGTTTGGTATTAACATTCTCGGAAGCTCGGGTCTGTTTCCGTCTCTGTATGTCTGGTCAGGTGTCTGGCAGGGAGTCGGATTTGGTGCAATCATTTATATTGCGGCGCTGGCAGGGGTTGATATGCAGCAGCATGAGGCAGCAATTATTGATGGGGCAACACTTCTTCAGAGGATTCGTTATGTGGATCTTCCGGCAATTCTTCCGACAGCAGTTATTATGATGATTCTGAATATGGGAAATATTCTGAATATCGGTTATGAAAAGATTCTGGCAATGCAGAACCAGAATAACCTGACGATGTCAGAAGTAATTCCGACTTATGCGTATAAAGTGTCGTTGGTCTCCACGTTTCCGGATTACTCTTATTCTACAGCGATCGGACTGTTCCAGTCGCTGGTAGGGCTGGTACTGATTCTTATTACTAATAAAATCGCAGACAAAGCGACAGGAAACGGATTTATCTGAGGAGGCGGCTTATGAGAAAGACAAAAAGAATTACACAGGATAAAGTGGTATATTTTGTGAATTATGTTCTGCTGACGTTACTTTTGGTGATTGTGCTGTATCCGATCATTTACATTGTCAGTTGCTCCTTCAGTTCCGGAGATGCACTGATGAGTGCGAAGGTGCGTTTTCTTCCGGTGGAACCTACATTGGAAAGTTATGAAACAGTTTTTGAGTATGATTCGATCTGGACGGGATATCTGAATTCCATCGTTTATACGGTTAGCGGAACTGCTCTTAGTATCGCGTTGACATTGCTGGCTGCATATCCGCTGTCGAGGGATGATTTCAGGGGGAAGAAATTTTTTACAGTTCTTTTTGTTTTTACCATGATGTTTAACGGAGGATTGATTCCTACCTATCTTCTGGTAAAAAATCTGAACCTGACTGATACTATGTGGGCAGTGATTCTGCCGACGGCCGTCAGCGCCTATAACATGATTGTGGCAAGAACATTTTTCAAGCAGTCGATCCCGAAGGAAATGCTGGAAGCAGCTGAAATAGATGGATGTACTGATTTTCGTTTTTTCTGTAAGATTGTACTGCCATTGTCTGCACCGATTGTAGCCGTTTTGTGCCTTTGGGTTGCAGTGGGGCTCTGGAATTCTTATTTCAATCCGATGATCTATATCAATTCGGAAAGTAAATATCCGTTGCAGCTGGTATTGAGAAAAATTCTTCTGATGTCGCAGGTGGATTTTACAACGGCTAGCGTTGATCCTGAAAAACTGGCTAAAAATCAGTATCTCAGTGAGATGCTGAAATATGGAACCATTGTAATCAGCAGTCTTCCGCTGATGATCATTTATCCTTTTGTGCAGAAGTATTTTGTGAAAGGTGTCATGATCGGATCAGTAAAAGGATAAATATTTTCTCCGGCCAGGACCGGATGAAGATAGAGTAAAGTAAAGGAGGTCTCAGATATGAGAAAAGGAAAAGGTTCAGGAAAGAAAGCTGTAGCGATGACGGCTGCCGCTGCCATGGCGCTCTCCATGCTGGGAGGATGCGGTACAGGTGGTGAAAAGGCAGAAGACGGGGGAACAAGTACATCCGGAGAGGATGCATTCCAGTTTGAATCTGTCAGTGATGTTAAATTTCCTTTAAAGGAAAAACTGACATTGGATGTATTCGTGTATGCAACCACTACCGGTGGAGGAACATACCAGGATAATTATGTAACCGACTGGATTGAGGAAAAGACGAATATTCATCTGAATTTTGTCTATGATGTGGATGGAGATGACGCCAAGACAAAACTGAATCTTGTTATGACGGATCCGGACAGTATGCCGGATATCTTCTGGGCAACAAACTGGACAAAATCCGAGGTTCTTGGATACGGAAAGCAGGGTCTGCTGCTTCCTTTGAACGAATATCTTAAGGATGCGCCGAACTGGAATGCGCTGAATGAGGCAAGTCCGGGAAGAGAGAAAGATATCACGATGACGGACGGAAATATTTATACCTATGGCGATGATAATGAATGTTTCCACTGCCTGTATCAGAATCGCATGTGGATTTACAAACCGTGGGTAGAACAGCTGAATGGCGGAAAAATGCCGGAAACGATAGAGGAACTGTACGACTACATGGTAAAGATTAAGACACAGGATCCGAATGGAAATGGAAAGAACGATGAAATACCTATGAGTGGTTATCTGGGGGGATGGTCAACAGATCCTACTGTCTGGATGCTGAATTCGTTCCTGCAGTGCAATAACCCGCTGAGCAATACTAATCCGACAATTGGAGCCGGTCTTGTGATAAACGATGGAAAAATTGAGTATTCTGTGATGAAAGACGAATACAAAGAGGGTCTGGAATTTATCAACAAACTGTATCAGGAAGGACTTCTGGATCCACAGACATTTACACAGGATGACAAGCAGTTCCAGTCTGCATTGACCGGCGGAGATCCGTTGATCGGTTTGGCCCCAGGCGGTACGATTATGGCTGAAGGTGATAAACTGGCGGCGCATCAGGAAGGAAAGTGGCAGGATTGGGAGATACTTGCTCCAGTCGAAGGTCCGGATGGCGTGAGACTGGCGGCCAAAGGTGTAACAAGTTATTTCGGATCAGCTATAGGAAGCATATCTGCAAACTGTAAATACCCGGAGATCGCAGTGGCACTGTTTGATTTCCTGGCCAGTGAAGAGGCGACAAATGTACAGACCTATGGTCCGGAAGGATACGGCTGGCAGTGGACAGAGGAAGGTACAGCGCTGGATGATGGAACACCAAAGTATGAATCTCTTGGAATGGCTGACGCAGATGAGTTTGACTGGATCGGCAATGGATTTGAAAAAGAATATGCCAATAAAAATTATGTGTCAGATGCTATGTTCAGATGCTCCACAAAAGATTTCAGGGGAGCACTTAAAGTTGCTGACCCGGAACTTGATGGAGAGTATATCCTTCAGAAAGCAGCCGAATTATATGAGCAGTACTCTCCAAGTGATGAGAATATCGTTCCGAATGTTGCGTTTTCCGATGCAGATGCACAGCAGTTGTCGCAGTACACGCTTACGATCGGAGGATATGTAAATCAGGCCGCAGTTCAGTTTATTACAGGAGAACTGAACATTGAGAAGGACTGGGATACATATCTGCAGAAGCTGGAAAGCATGGGAGTTGAAGATTACTTATCCATGTATCAGAAGGCTTATGAAGAATATATGAATAACTGATAAGGTTGATCATGGCCTGAAAGTCAGGAACTTTATGACTTTCAGGCCATATGTCTATCGGGAAAGGAGAGGTTTTATGATAGAAACTTCAGGATATGATTTTAAGTATCAGGCCATGGAAAGAGAAGACAGAAAGAAAGTTCTGCCAAGAAGGAACATATGCAGCATAAGTCCGGCTGAAAACTGGGGAGATGTTTTTTTTACGGGAAATGGAAAACAGAAAATGAATCTTCTGGGGAATCCGGAGCATGAAATCATTGCTTTTAAGCAGGAACTTTTATTTGAACCAATGTGGAAAAATCCGCCTCAGCCTCCTGCGCTTGCGGAAATAATGAAAGAGATCCGTTTCTTTTTGAGAAACGGAGAACCGGATAAAGCTGTAAAGCTGGTGAGTCAGGCCCAGACAGAGGCAGGATATGATCCGTTCATGAACCGAATGGAAACAGGAGCCATTATACCGGTCAGTATGCTGCGATCCCATCAGGCGTTCAGGCTTGCGATTGAGCAGAGCAGCAAGGGAAAAATCAGGAATTATCTCCGATGGCTGGATTTGATGAACGGGGAAGTCACGGTACAATGGGAGGATTCTTTTGGCTCCTATAAAAGAGAGGCTCTTTCCGCGTACAGTACCGATGTTAATGTGATGCGTTTTACTGCATGGAATGGTGCTTCTGTGAATGCTGAAGTTGAAATTCAGTTGCCGACGGAAAATAAATTTGAGGGTGAGGGACTTCGCTATCCGGGAAAGTGTCGGCAGAAGCTGGAAAATGAAGATGGGATCATATGTTACGAACTGGTGTATGATCCGGAATATGGTGAAAAAGGCTACTGCAGTGTTGTTCGTTTTATTCCTGAAGGCGGACAGATGGAGGGAACAGGGAGAAAAGTCAGCGTTCGAGATGCAAAGAGTCTGCTGGTGATTTCCAAAACAGTCAAGCTAGAAAAGAATTTCCGTTTTGGATGTGGAAAAGAACTGAAAAAAGAAATGCAGAAGAACTTCGACTTTGAGGAGCTGAGAAAGGAAAATCAGACATATCTCGGAGAAAAGATGAGAAGATCAGGAATCCGTTTCCGTTCGGACGATCAAGACTATGAAATGGCCGGAGAAGAACTGCTGGCGCAGATACATACAAAAGGACAGCTGGATCCGGTAATGCTTGAAAAACTGTACGATATGGGACGATTTTATCAGATCGCAGATACAGGAACGATTCCTCCGTTGTGGGGGCAGCACAATATCAATACGAATCTGCAGGTCTGTTCCGGAAACAGTACGGGTCTGTTTGAAGAAATGGATACATACTTCCGGTATTACGAAAACAAGTTTGAAGATTTCAGGATAAATGCACAGCGACTGTTTGGAGCAAGAGGTGTACTGGCAAGTATTCATTGTGATTATGATTCCGGGCTTTTGTACCATTTTTCTTCGACATATCCGCATTATTGCTGGACAGGATGCCTGGGATGGATCTACAACGAATTCTGGGGCTATTACCTTGTTACAGGAGATAAAAAATTTCTGGAAGAAAGAATCATTCCGGCACTGAAGGAAATTGCACTGTTTTTTGAGGATTATGCATGTGACAGAGATGAAAACGGAAGGACGATTTTTTATCCGTCGTTTTCCCCTGAAAATCCTACCCCATATTATATTCAGAAACCGGAGGGACTTTGCGCTACCAGCATCAACTCAGTCATGGATATTATGATCTGCAGAGAGGTTTTGGATCATCTGATTGAAGGATGCAAAGAACTTGGAATTGAAAAGGAACAGATTCCTCACTGGGAAAAACAGAGAAAAGAATTGCCCGTTTATCTTCTGGACGAAGAAGGAGGACTCAAGGAGTGGGCGTGGCCTGGGATCCCTGAAAATTATAATCATCGGCATGTATCTCATCATTATGCTCTTTGGCCGGGCCACGAACTGACCTGGGAGAATGAACCGGAACTTGCCAGAGCAATTATGATTTCCAACAGAAAGCGAGGTCATCAGGACGAATCTGCACATGGAATCATCCATCGCCTGTTTTCAGCAATACGGCTGAAAGATCTGGAGGATACGGTATATAATCTGCAGTATCTGATGAGCCATGGTTATGTCACAAAAGCATTGAACACTAATCATTATCCATACGCAGTGCGTTTTCCGGATCTGCAGGGAGCCATGCCGGCAATTCTGGCGGAAATGTGCGTATTTTCCAGTCCTGGTATGGTAGAGTTTCTTCCGGCGATGCCGGAAACTTTGAAAACAGGAAGAATTGAAGGAATCTGGTTGTACACATGGATGAAATTGGAATATATGGAATGGAGTCCGGAATGGATTAAAGCAGATCTTGTTTCAGTGCGCGATCAGAAGGTTGAAATTATGTACAGAAAGGGAGCAGCTGAATTCTGGGTGAATGGAAACGTATTGGCAAAAGATCAGAAAAGTATAACCGCTGCATTCCAAGCCGGCGAAAAAATATCCGTGATGATCAGACGGTAAGATAAGGGGAAACTGTAGTGTCGATGACACGACATGGAGGCATCCAATATGTCAGATATCTCTGTTATGACTTCGCAGGAAAACGTTATAATAGAGATAAAATTGGAGAAATACAGGGGATAAAACTGACAGATTTATCCCCTGGAATTACAGGAAGAAAACAGGGAGGAACACCATCATGAAACTGTGGTATCGACAGCCGGCATCCCAGTGGTGCGAAGCACTTCCGACAGGAAACGGAAGACTGGGCGGCATGGTATTCGGAAAAGTAAAAGAGGAGATGATTCAGCTCAACGAGGACAGCGTCTGGAGCGGAAAACCGCTGAACCGGATCAATCCGGACGCGGCAAAGTATCTGGATGAAGTGCGGCGGCTGCTGCGGGAAGGAAAGCCGGAGGAAGCGGAGCGCCTTGCGATGTATGCGCTTTCAGGTACCCCGAATTCTGAGCGGTCTTATCAGACCGCGGGAGAACTGTATCTGAATTTCCATGGACAGGAGCAGGAAGAAGGATATCAAAGAGCGCTGGATCTGGAAACCGGTGTTGTTTCGGTGGATTACATGGCAGGCGGTGTGAAGTATCACAGGGAAGTGATCTCTTCCTGGCCGGCGCAGATTCTGGCGGTCCGTCTGGAGTGTGACCAGGCAGAAGGACTTTCCTTTGACTGTCATCTGGGAAGATGCCATAACTGGACCGATGAAGTCTGCACAGAGGGAGAAGACACCGTATGGTTTACGGCGGGCAGTGAAGCAGACGGAGGAATCGGATTCTGTGTGATGGCACGGATTGTGACGGAAGGCGGAACCGTCAGAAAAATCGGAGAGCATCTGCTTGTGGAACAGGCAGACAGTGCTGTGATCTACCTGGCTGTTGAGACCAGTTTCCGCCATCCGGGCGCTTATGTGGAGGCGGCACGGAAACAGATTGCAGGGGCAGCGGAAAAATCCTGGCAGGAGCTGCGGACAGAACATATCCGGGATTATCAGGAACTGGCCGGTCGTGTCTGCCTGTCTCTGGAAGGAATGGAAGCTATGGATGAGATTCCGACGGATATCCGGCTGCAGAGAGTAAAGGACGGTGAAGAAGATTCCGGAATCGCGGCTCTGTATTATCAGTATGGAAGATATCTTCTGATTGCTTCCAGCCGCGAGGGTTCGCTTCCGGCCAATCTGCAGGGAATCTGGAATGACAGTCTGACACCGGCATGGGAAAGCAAGTACACGATCAATATCAATGCCCAGATGAATTACTGGGCGGCGGAAAGCGGAGCACTTTCCGAATGCCATCTTCCGTTTTTTGAACTGCTGGAACGTGTCTGTGAAAACGGAAAGAAGACAGCACGGGAAATGTACGGATGCCGCGGATCGATGGCGCATCACAACACGGATCTTTACGCGGACACAGCACCGCAGGATCACTGTATTACGTCTACCTTCTGGCCGATGGGAGAGGCGTGGATGGCCACTCATATCTGGGAACATTACAGTTATACTATGGACCGTGAATTTCTGGAGCGGTATTTCCCGGTACTGGAAGAAAACGTGCTGTTTTTCCGGGATTTTCTGATCGAAGGACCGGACGGAACGAGAATTACCTCCCCTTCGATTTCACCGGAAAATACCTATATTCTTCCAGATGGAACCCAGGGACATCTCTGCGAAGGGCCGATGATGGATGTGGAGATTCTGCACGAACTTTTTGAAGGATACCTGAAAGCCTGCAGGGTATTGGGAAAAGAAGGAGAAGAGGTCTGTGCTGCAAAGAAGCTGATGGAATCTTTTCCAAAGCTGAAAATCGGAAAGTATGGTCAGCTGCAGGAATGGATGGAGGATTATGAAGAGGCGGAGCCGGGACACCGCCATATTTCTCATCTTTACGGAATGTACCCGGGAACCATGATAAATCCGGAACAGACGCCGGAACTGATGAAGGCGGCAAGAGTAACGCTGGAACGCCGTCTGGCCAACGGAGGCGGCCATACAGGATGGTCGCGGGCATGGATCATCGGACTGTGGGCAAGGTTCGGAGAGGGAGAAAAAGCATATGAAAACTTCCGGGCGCTTCTTACCGGAAGCACATTCCCGAATCTGATGGACAATCATCCGATGGGAGACGGAGCAATTTTCCAGATCGACGGAAATTTCGGAGCGGCAGCGGCGCTGGCGGAAATGCTGGTACAGAGTCAGACGGATACGGTGTATCTGCTTCCTGCGCTTCCAAAGCAGATGAAGACAGGTTCTGTCAGAGGATTGAGACTGCGGGGCAAAAGTGAACTGGACATGGAATGGAAGGACAGCAAGGTGACCCGCGTGCGCATCGTGTCCGGGTATGACCGGAAGATGAAGCTGCGTGTCAACGGGGCAGAAAAGGAAATTGAACTGAAAGCGGGAACTGCGTATGAAGAAACATTCTGAAAGGGAAATGCATTCCTTCCCGGCCTCAGGCGTGATCCTGAAAGATCCGGTGTTCCGTCACCGGCAGGAGCTGGTCCGGAAATATCTGGCAGAATTCGATCTTGAAAGACTGATGTACAGTTTCAGAAAAAACGCAGGAATGGAGTCGGATGCGGAACCTCTGGAAGGATGGGACTATCTGCTGGGAAACATGGCGGAGGGAAACGATGTGCTTTCGGATCTTCATGCGAATACGCATCTGCCGATGATCACAGGAGCGCTGCACCGGTACGCGGTGACCGGAGAGGAAACGTATCGAAAGGCCGGCGTGAATTTTTACCGGATGATCCGGCCGAGAACCTTTGCCAACGGAAACAGCAGTTCCCGGGCGGAACATTTTCTACGGGGCGGAGTATCGGAACAGGCGGAGCACTGGGGAGCGAACCGGCTGGACCGTACGTACCTGACCGGAGGGGAAAGCGAAAGCTGCTGTGCGCACAATACGGAAAAGATTCTGGAATATCTGCTCCGGTATGACCCGGAACACAGGCTGCAGTATCTGGAACATCTGGAAAGCCTGAAATACAATGCGGTGCTGAATGCATTCAGCGGAAAAACGGGATTGTCCCAGTATCATCAGCCGATGGGGGCGGACAGCAGAAAAAAATTCAGCAGCCCGTACGGGGATTTCTGGTGCTGCACGGGAAGCGGAGTGGAAGCGGCGGCAGAGCTTCAGAAAAATATCTGGTTTGAGGAGAAGGGCCGGATTTTTCTGAACATGTTTGTGTCGTCCGAACTGCATCTGGAGGAACCAAAGGCAACCCTCTGTCTGCAGTCGGAATTCCCCAAAAAGCCAGGGGCCTGCCTGCAGGTGGAAACGGATCAGGCGGTATCCCTGGAACTTGCTTTCCGCCAGTCGGGTGTGAAAAACGTGCAGGCGCATGGAGCCGTCTGTGAAACCAGCTGTGAGGATGGATTCCTGGTTGTAACGGGAACGTTTGGCGAAGGGAGTTTTCTGGAACTGGAGCTGCAGGCGGAAATCCGGGAAGTTCCGCTTACGCCTGAACCTGCCAGCAGTCGGGGGATATACAGGAAAATCGATGAAAAACAGAAAAAGAAACGGGGAGGCAGAAACGAGATGCTGCACGGAACGGCAAGAGCATCCGGGGAAATCCTGGAATGGTATGAGAAAGACGGAAGCTATTATCTGAAATCGGAGGCGGGAATTCTGCGTATTCGGCCTCTGACCGGCCAGAGTGTCCGGGTATCCTGGACGGAAAACGGAAGTTTTTCCGGAACACAGGGGGCAGAGCTGGAAATTCCCAAAAGACCGGAAGCGGCAGAGAAAGAATGGGAGCTTTGCGAGGAAGAGAAAAAAATAAGGATCAGAAGTTCAAGGCTGTGCATCTGTGTGGAGAAAAGCACAGGACGTCTTGTGTTTGAGAAAGCGGACGGAACGATACTCCTGTCGGAAGCACCAAAAGGCGCCAGAAGAATGGAGGCTTACCAGACCGGAACACTTCTGGAAGGACAGGAAGAGGCGGTGGAAACCGTTCAGACGGCAGATGGGGCAAAGAAGGTGCTTCGTCACGCCAGAAGAAAGATGGACCGGACGCTGTACCGGACCCATATCGGATTCGAATTTTCTGAAGAGGAGTGTCTGTACGGGCTGGGACAGCATCAGCAAGGCGTTCTGAATCTGAGAGGAACCATGCAGTATCTGCATCAGGCCAACCAGAAAATCGCCGTTCCGATGCTGCTTTCCAGCAAGGGCTACGGAATCCTTCTGACGACACAGGGCGCGGCGGTGTTCCATGATGACAGCTTTGGTTCATATTTCCGGACGGAAGGGGATGAAATGCTGGATTACTGTTTCCTGTCCGGGGAAACGATGGAGGAGGCGGCAGCGGAAAACCGGCGTCTGACCGGAAAAGCAGTGATGCTTCCGAAATGGGCGTTCGGATATCTGCAGTCAAAAGAACGATATGAGACGGCCGAAGAGATCGAGCAGACGGTACAGAAGTTCCGGGACAGCGGCTTCCCGCTGGATGGAATTATTCTGGACTGGCAGTCCTGGGAGGGGGATCTGTGGGGACAGAAAACCTTTGATGCCAGGCGGTTTCCGGATCCTGCCGGAATGGTCCGGAGAATCGGGGAAAAGGGTGTTCATTTCATGATGTCCATCTGGCCGAATATGAGCAGAGCGTGTGAAAACTTCCGGGAATTTGAGCAAAGAGGGCTGCTGCTGCCGGGGACGGAGATCTATGATGCGTTTTCCGAAGAGGGAAGGGCGTTGTATGCAAAGCAGCTGGAAGAGGGGCTCGGCTGTCATGGGGTGAATGCCTGGTGGTGTGATTCAAGCGAGCCGGTGACGCCGGAGTGGAATCACAAAGAAGAGCCGGAACCGTCGCGTATGTATCAGGAATATGTGGAGGAAGCCGGAAGCTGCATGCCGATGGACCGGATCAATGCCTACGGGCTGTATCATGCAAAGGCGATCTATGAATCTCAGAGAAACAAGAGCGGGGAAACACGCGTGATGAACCTGACCAGAAGCGGATATACGGGAAGCCAGAAGTACGGCACGGTCCTGTGGTCTGGGGATATTTCCGCCAGCTGGGAGACGCTGCGCCGTCAGATCACGGCAGGTCTTTCCCTGTCCGCCAGCGGTCTGCCGTACTGGACCGTGGATATCGGAGCCTTCTTTGTGACGGAAGGAAATGTGTGGTTCTGGAACGGGGAATATCCGGAGGGAACAGCGGATCCGGCCTACCGGGAACTGTATGTCCGGTGGTTCCAGTTCGGAGCCTTTCTCCCGGTCTTCCGCAGCCACGGAACCGAGTTTGCCAGAGAGCCGTGGGAATTCGGAGCTTTGGGGGAACCGTACTACGATGCGCTGAAAAAGATGTGTGAAGAGAGATACCGTCTGCTGCCGTATCTGTATTCGGCGGCGTGGCAGGTATACAAGGAAGACCGGACAATGCTGCGCCTGCTGGCCTTTGATTTCCCGGAGGACAGAACGGCCTGTGAGCTGAAGGACGAATATCTGCTTGGTGATTCTCTTCTGGTCTGCCCGGTGACGGAGCCGATGGAGGAAAACGGCAAAGCAGAGCGGGAGCGGAAGGAAACAGAAGATCCGAAAGCGGCAGATCCGTGCTTCCGGCGCAGGGTCTACCTTCCGGGAACGATTGGATGGTACGATTACTGGACGGGCAAAAGATATGAGGGCGGACAGTGGATCTTTTCGGATGCTCCCCTTGAGAAGTTTCCGCTGTTTGTGAAAGAGGGAACGCTTCTGCCGACGATGGAACCGAACGTGTGCACCCGCCGGATGGAAGGAATGCCTGTGACGGTAAAGATTTATCCGGGCAAAGACGGAACCGCTGTTCTGTATGAGGATGCCGGAGACGGCTACGGATATGAAACAGGAGAGTTCTGCGAGACCAGACTGGTATGGAACGAGCGGGAACAGAAGGTTTCCTGCGAGACCACCGGAGATCTCAGATGGAGAAAGGGGGACATCGGCTTTGAGATTGTGCGAGAGAGAAGGATCTGAAATGGAAAGGACAGAGAGAAAAAGAGAGAGCCGTCTGCTGAATAATGGCTGGAAATTTGTCTACGGATTCCGCGAAGCGGATGAGACCGGCGACTGGGAACAGTGGCCGGATGTCGGACTGCCGCATTCGTTCGGAATTCCGTATTTTATGGAAAACGAATTTTATGTGGGATACGGGTGCTACCGAAGAGAACTGCAGCTTTCCGCAGAAGATCTGAAAAAACGGCTGCTTCTGGAGTTTCACGGTGTGTTCCAGTGTGCAGAAGTCTTTCTGAATCAGATGCCGGTCGGGGAGCACAGAGGAGGATACACCTCGTTTGTCATTGATCTGACCGGAATGTGCAGAGAGGGTCTCAATGAACTGTTTATCCGTGTGAACAATGAATGGGATGCACAGCTTGCGCCGCGGGCGGGTGAGCATCAGTTCAACGGCGGGATCTATCGCGATGTATCCCTGATTCTGACGGATCCGGTCTGTGTGGACTGGATGGGAACCTTTGTATGGACCAGACAGCTGGAACCGGATGCTGCACGGCTGGAAGCGCAGGTGACGATCCATGTTCCGGAATCGGAAGAAAAGAAAAAGCGTTCTCTCCGTCTGGTCAACAGGATTTCTCTGGATGGAAAGACGGTGGCTGAGAGGGAGCATGCTCTGGAAAACGGCTGCTCACAGACCGTGCCCATGGAGTTTTCGGTGGAGGAACCAAGACTCTGGTCGCCGGAAGATCCGGTGAGATACCGGATGACGAGTGAACTGTATGACGGAACAGAGAAAAAAGATGTTTATGACACAGATTTCGGAATCCGTACGATGCGGTTTGACAAGGATACGGGATTTTATCTGAACGGAAAACCGTATAAGATCTGGGGAGCCAACGTACATCAGGATCATGCCGGATGGGCGGACGCAGTGACACGGGCAGGAATCACAAGAGATATTCAGAGGATCAAGGACTGCGGCATGAATTTTATCCGGGGATCCCATTATCCGCATCATCCGTTTTTTGCCGAGGAGTGTGACAGAATCGGTGTACTGTTCTGGTCAGAACTCTGTTTCTGGGGAACCGGGGGACTCAAGCAGGAGGGCTACTGGACAAGCAGCGCCTATCCGGTACGGGAAGAAGACCAGAAGCCTTTTGAGGAAAGCTGCAAAAGGGCGCTGGAGGAAATGATTCTGGTCAACCGGAATCATCCGTCGATTATTATCTGGAGTGTCTGCAACGAACCGTTTTTCAGTGAGGAAGAGGTGCTGCCGAAAGCCAGAGAACTGGTAAAGCAGCTGGTGGAACAGGTGCATGTGCTGGATCCTTCCAGAAAGGCGGCCGTGGGAGGCGCGCAGAGAGGCGGTTTTGATGTTCTGGGAGATGTGGCAGGATACAATGGAGACGGGGCAAGTCTGTATCAGGATCCCGGATTTCCGAGTTTTGTGTCCGAGTACGGAAGTCAGGTTTCCTTCCGTCCCGGTCCGTTTTCCGCTAATTTTCATGACGGAGTGGAGGTGGAAGACCCGAAGTGGCGCTCAGGAAAGGCGCTGTGGTGTGCCTTTCATCACGGAAGTATTCTGGGCAATATGGGAGCCATGGGAATGGTCGACTATTACCGGCTTCCGTTGAACGCCTGGTACTGGTATCGACAGGAACTTCTGGGAATCCCGGCGCCGGAACCGTCGGTCAGAGGAATTCCGGACCATCTGCAGCTGACTGCCGACCGGGAGGAGTTTTTGGCCGACGGGCAGGAGGATGTATGGCTTTGTGTCATAACGGAAGACCGCCAGGGCAGACGGGTGGACTGCGACCGGGACGTAACGCTGGAAGTCGTGGAGGGCGACGGAATTTTTCCGACGGGAAAGAGTATCACTTTTTCTACGGAAACCAACAGTTTTCTGGACGGGCAGGCTGCCATTGAGTTCCGAAGCTATTATGGCGGCATCAATCGGATTGAAGCGAGATCAGAAGGAATGGAACCGGTGCGGATTCAGGTGACAGCGGTGGGAGAAAAAAGGAACCGGACACTGGTGCCGATGGAGCGCCCTCCGTATCTGACGCCGGCTCCTGTTGCAGAGGAATATTACGATCTGGCCAATGCCCGTCCGGTGTTTGCAAGCAGTGCAAAGCCGGGGCATGAGCCGAGTCAGGTGACAGATACGGGAAGCGGCTGCTGGATTCCCAGGGAAGAGGAAAATGCGTGGATCTGTCTCGACCTGGAAGGAGAGAAGGAGATTACCGGTGTTGAGGCTGTGTTTGCGGGAAGAACAGGAGAAGAGACTGTGACGGTCTGGGTTTCCTCCGACGGTGAAACATACGAGCCGATGACTCTCGCGTGGAAAGAACCGCTGTATCAGAGGATGGAGACGAAAAAAATACGGTTTGTAAAGCTTTTCTGGAACAGGGAAATGCAGGGAGTCCGTTTCCTCAGAGTATGGGCGGTCAGATAACGGAACAACGGATGTCTGCAGTCAGAAAGCAGGAGAAGGTACAGAAAGGAACTGTGATATGAAAGAACGATTGGACTGGGAAAACCAGCGGGTCACACAGAAAAACAGGGAGCCGATGCACAGTCCCTGGGGAGCGTGGGAATCCGCAGAGGAAGCTGCCAAAGGGGAAAGAGGAAGTTCGGGCAATGTGCTGAGTCTGGACGGAACCTGGAAGTTTCATCTGGCGGCCGGACCTGACTGTGTGCCGGAGGAATTTTATAAAGAAGAATATGATGTTTCAGCGTGGGATAACATAAAAGTTCCCGGAAACTGGGAGACGCAGGGATACAGTTATCCTGTTTATACCAATTATGTCTATCCCATGGGCAGGGCGGATGAAGAACGATATACGATCTGTGCCAGCAGGAAAACGGGAAAGAGAGAGATGAATCCTCCGTTTGTGACCGGTGATAATCCTACGGGATGTTATGTGACGGAGGCAGAGCTGCCTGCGGCATGGGACGGAAAAAGTATTTATCTGAATTTTGAAGGTGTGGAATCCTGTTTCTATCTCTGGGTCAACGGAATCCTGGCAGGATACTCCCAGGACAGCAAGCTTCCGGCGGAATTTGAAATCACGGAACTGGTACATCCCGGAAAAAACAGGATTGCGCTTCAGGTGATGCGGTTCTGCGACGGAAGTTATCTGGAAGACCAGGATTACTGGTCGCTGTCCGGAATTTTCCGTCCGGTGGCTCTTTATGCAAAGCCGAAGATTCATATCAGAGACTGGAAGGTATTTGCGCTTCCGGATGAAGCGTTGAAAGACGGTCAGGTGACAGCCTGGTGCTATGTGAACCGGGCAGACGGCTATGCGGATACTTCTGTGGAAATGGAACTTCTGGATCCAAAGGGAAGGAGTCTGTGCAGCGTGCAGAGTCCTGTGGGAGGACAGGCCAGCATGTATGACAGAAGCCGCTTTCCGATGGAAACGGGTGCCGCCTTTTTTCAGATCGATGTGAAGGAGATTCTTCTGTGGTCGGATGAGACGCCGCACCTGTATACGCTGGTATTCACACTGAAAAATGAGGCAGGCGAAGCTGTGGATTTTGAACGCCAGAACATCGGTTTTCGAACGGTTGCAATCGGAGAGGACGGAGTGCTGCGGGTAAACAAAAAGCGTCTCATTGTGCGTGGGGTTAACCGTCATGAACATCATGCGGAGTATGGAAGAGCAATCCCGAAAGAATGGATGGAGAAGGAAATCCGTGTGCTGAAGCAGCTGAATTTCAATGCGGTCAGAACGTGTCATTATCCCAACGATCCCAGATGGTATGAGCTGTGCGACCGGTATGGAATTTATCTCGTGGATGAGATCAACATAGAGACACATGGGATTGAAAGAACGCTGTCCACGGATCCTGAGTGGGCCGGAGCGTATCTGGAACGGGCTGTCAGAACAGTACTGCGCGATAAGAATCATCCGTCGATTCTGATCTGGTCGCTGGGAAATGAGTCGGGATCCGGAGCAAATCAGGCGGCTATGGCCGGATGGATCCGGTATTATGATCCGTTCCGTCCGATTCAGTATGAGAGCGGCGATCCGTCATCACTGATCAGCGATATCCGTGTTCCGATGTATCCGGATCTGAAATGGGCAGCTAGGGAGGTACAGGATCCTGCGGACCGCCGTCCGATGATCATGTGTGAATATGCCTATGCCAAGGGAAACAGCAACGGAAATGTCTGGAAATTCTGGGAATGTGTCAGAAATTACCCCAGATTTCAGGGGGGATTTGTCTGGGCGCTGACGGACAAGACCCTGATCTATCGGGATGAGACAGGAGAACCACACTGGGGATATGGAGGAGATTTTAACGAAAACGTGGTGGATTCCACCCCGGATATGTGTCTGGATGGAATTCTGACCCCGGATCTGGAACCGCATCCGGGTGCTCTGGAACTGAAAATTCAGCAGTCTCCGATTGAGATACGTCAAAAGCCGGGGCGTCCGGAAGAGATCACGCTTGTCAACGGGTTCTGCTGGAAAAATATGGAAGAATATCAGCTTCTCTGGAGGGTGGAAAAGAACGGAAGTTCCATACAGAGCGGATGTGTGGAGAACCTGGAAGCGGAACCGGATCAGGAAACAGAACTTCGGCTTCCGCTGGAAACGGAAACCATGGATCCGGATTCCGATTATACCTTGAATCTTTCTGTGGTGCTCAAAGAAGATCAGTGGTGGGCACCAAAAGGATACCCTGTGTTCTGGAAGCAGTTTGTGCTTCAGAAAAAGCGTACAAAGAAACAAGAGAAGAGCGGAGGAAGTCTGAAAACCTCCGTTCTGGGAGACGTAATAAAGATGGAAGACGGGGAAACGGCCGTTGTCTTTGACACAAAGGCCGGGCGGATCACCGAATGGACCGTCAGAGGAAAACAGCTGCTGATGTCCGGGCCGGAGGAAACGTTTTACCGTGCACCGACGGGAATTGACCGCGCCTGCGGCGGTGTGGCGTCTTCCTATGCGGATGCATGGAAAGAAGCAGGGCTGGATCAGCTGAAAGGAACCACCGAGACGGTAAAAACGGAAATCGGAGAAAAAAGTGTCCGGATTACGGTAAGGAGAACCTGGGAATCCGGAAGCGGAAGAGAAAAGATCTGTACAGATCTTCACTATACATTTGAGAGCGGAGGAAAGATCCAGGTGCGCATGGACACCAGAGTGCCGGAAGGATATCCCTGTCTGCCGAGAATCGGGACGGAACTGCAGGTTCCGAAGGAGTTCTGTGAGGTGAACTGGTATGGACGGGGAAAGACGGAAACGTATCCGGACCGGAAGATGAGTGTTCCCATTGGTGCTTACCGGGAACAGGTAGATGAGCAGGAATGTCCGTATCTCGTACCGGGCGAGTGGGGCGGTCATGAGGATACGGAATGGATGGAACTGAGAGATCAGTCAGGCTGCGGCATCAGAATTCAGGCAGAGACGCCGTTTCATTTTGACGCACACAGAAACAGTATCCGGGAGTATGAGCAGGCGGCCCACTGGCATGAACTGCCCGAAGGGGACAGAATCTGGCTTCATATTGACGGAATCTTTGCCGGACTTGGCGGAGATACCGGATGGTTTCAGACCATTCATCCGGAATATCAGATCGGAGCAGGAGAATATACGATGAGCTATCGGATGGAACCGGTGTGATTTTGTCTTTCTGAGGGGGGGAGACAAAGCGGGAAAACGGGAGAAGGAGGAAGCTTTCCGTCCGGAAGAACTGATGGAGCTGTATTACAATGCGGGAGCACGGTATTTTGTGGCGCAGGCCACCCATCACGACAACTTTTTCAACTATGATTCCGGAATCAACCGGTTCAATTCCGTGAAGGTGGGACCGCACAAAGATATCTGTGCTCTGTGGGAGCAGGCTGCCAGAAAGTATGGAATGCGGTTCGGACTGCGGTTGTGAAACTGGCAGAGGATATGGTACACATTCTTCCGGAAACCATGAAACATCTGGAGGGTCTCTATGATTTCCGGGAAGCGGTAACTGTGCTGAAACGGAACGGACTTTATCACTTTACCTGGTCCTGTGATGATACGGGAAGTGAAAATTACCATGTGAATTATGGGACATCAGACAATCTTTACGGACCGGTTTCTTTTGAAAAGGTGATTCTTGAGAAAGATAAAAGGAAAGGTGTGCTCGGAACAGGGCATCACAGTATCTGCAAAGTTCCGGACCGGAATGAGTACGTGATTGCCTATCACCGGTTCGGCACACCGCTGGAACAGTATCCGGAAGGAAAGGGATGGCACAGAGAAATCTGCACGGCACCTCTGGAGTTTGATGCGGACGGAAAAATGAGAAAAGTGATTGTGTAAAAACAGAAGATCCCCGGGAAAGCGAAAGGTCGTACTGCTTCCCCGGGGATTTTCCAGTATGCGGAAAATCGTTGTCAGTAATGCAGAAATACACGAATCAGTATTGCCGCCAGAAGAATCTGTACGGTTCCCACAGCAAGTCCGTAGCAGAGGGCTTTCGGTCCTTCTGCTGCCAGATCTCTGAATTTTACCCGCATACCGATGGCTGCCAGAGCGATGATTTCAAACTGTCCGCTGATTGTGTGAGCGAGATCCGAAAGAGATTCTGGAATCAGACCAATCGTGTAAAGAACAGCCATCAGGAAAAAGCCGATGATAAACCATGGAATGCCGGTTCGTACAGCATTGTTCCCGGACGGAGTGCGATCAAAAAGTTTTCCTTCTTCAGTGGCGTTCATTCGGGAAAAAGCAAGAGCAACAAAAACGATAAAAACAATCCGAAGAATTTTGAAAATGGTTGCACCGGCGATATATTCCTGACCAATCAGATCGGCAGAAGCGATCACCTGTCCGATGGACTGCAGGACGCCGCCTGTCATTGCGGTGGTCGGGAGCATTTCATGATGATACAGAATCTGGGTGACAAGCGGAAGCAGAACCATCAGGATAGTGCCTGTAAGATTTACGATGGTGACAGAGATTCCTTTTTCTTTTGCATCAGCTTTCAGAACAGGGGAAACCGTGGCAATGGCACTGGATCCGCAGACGGCATTTCCGGCGGAAATCAGAAGGGAAAATTTTCGACTGAATTTCATCCGACGGCCGATCAGGTAAGCTGCGGCAATGGTTCCTGTCATCTGAAAAGCGATAAACAGAAGACCGCCAAGGCCCAGAGAAAAAATATCTTTCAGCATAAGTGTGGCACCGGTCAGGACAATGGAGTATTCCAGAAGATTCCGTTCGGAAAAGGAAGTGCCTGCATTCAGATATGCATGGTTCAGAAAGGTATTGCCGCACAGAATGCCAAGGCCGATGGCAAAAACGGCGGCTCCGACTGTCGGAAAAAAACGGGCGGCTGGTGCTGACAGATAAGGGAAAAGAACTGTATGAACTGACACGGAGACTGCATACGATGGACCGGCAGATTGCATTCCGAATGAGACAGGAATCGGAGGTTCCGATTCGTTTCGGTGTGACGCGTTCCATCAATGAAGGGGTGATGCCTCTGATTGCCGGAGATCTTCTGGACCATTATCCGGACCGTCCGGTAGAAATGACAGTAAATAATACAAGAACACTGCTTGAACTTCTGGAAGACGGGATTGTTGATTTTGCATTGATCGAAGGGAATTTTGAGCATGGAAAATATGAGTGCAGAGCGTGGATGGATGCAGAGTTTCTGGGATTCTGCGGAAAAAAAGGAAAGTACAGCAGGATGACGGGACTGAGCCAGGCATTTCAGGCACCGCTGCTGCTGCGCGAGCCGGGAAGCGGGACCAGAGATATTCTGGAAAGTGTGTTGTCTGCCAGAGGATTTGAACTCAGTAACTTTCAGAAAATCAGTCAGTTTGAAAGCATTCCTGTGATATTGGAACTTGTGAAGCAGGACAGAGGTATTACCTTTGCTTATCGGGTAGCGGTCAGAAAAGAACTGGAGCGGGAGGAAATTGAGCCTCTGCCGGAACATGTCCTGTATCTGAAACGCCAGTTCTGGTTTGTAACACTTCCATCCTCACCGTTTGCAGAAGATTTTCTGGAACTGTTTGATTTTTTCAGAAAAATAGTCCGGAAGAGAATTCCGGACTGAAGGGAACTTTTTTTGATGAGAAACAGAGACATATCAGTTTTCTCCCTGTTTCCTCCATTCTCTTGCGGACATCCCGTAATACTGGCGGAAAGCTGCCGAAAAATGTTCTACGGAAGAATAGCCGAGCTGGATGGAAATATCGGTGATCGTATGGGAGGGATTCTTCAGCAACAGCCGGGCTGCCGCCATTTTGGCTTCAAATTTTTTCTGGAGAAATGTCTTTCCGTAATGCTTCTGAAGCAGGCGCTCCGTCTGCCTCTGACTTAAGCCAAGACGGGAAGAAAGCTGTTCCAGCGTAAGATCCCGGTATTCATACAGAAAACATTCTTCGATAATTAGGTAGTTGCGATCCGCCAGAGAGGATTCCGGTGAAGTTTCCTGGTTTCTCGGCATCTCCAGATTCCGGACCGTGAAAACAAGCAGCTGGCAGAGAAGAGCTTCCAGTACCGTGCGGCAGCCGATCTGCCTGTGTTCCAGCTCAGAAAACAACGCTTCCATCAGAGGTCTGAGATTCTGTCTGTCCTGTCCCAGAAACTGTTCTGTCCGGAAAAAGCGATTCAGAAAATCCGGATTCTGTTCCTGGATCAGAGGACGGTTTCTGGAGTCAAACTTCAGGTAGACACAATATTCCACCATGGGATCTTCCGGATCCGGAAGCTGCGAATGTTCCACATGAGGGCCGGTGATAAAGAGTGTGGAAGGACGTACCTGGTACGGCACATGGTTCAGGGTGACGGTACCTTTTCCGGCGGAAATATAGTGGATTTCCCAGCTGTTGCTGCTGTGGCTGTGACTGGGGAAAGAACGGCGCAGTGGTTCAAAGGAGAATTTCAGCGCGTGGCACCGTACATTGCCGATGGAAAAGGAAAGGTCAATTTTGTCGTAGAATTTTCCCGTGGTAATCTGTGTCTGTTTCATAAGTCAGCCTTTCTGTTGTTTCTGTCTGTTTATTATAAAGGGTCCCGGAGGTTTCTTCAACTGAAAGATTACGACTTTCGATGATCCGACATCAATCCTCTGCTTTTGTCGCTGTCCTCTCTTATTCCGTGCGGAAAGACTGCTATAATAAAGACATAGGAAGGAACGATTCGCAAGAGAGTCAGAGAATAAGGAGGAATGATAAAATGGCAGTCAGAATGCTTCCCAAAACAATGGTAGGTGCGACGCTTCCGGGCAACAGCACGGTAGAGATGAAGGAATTTGAAATTCCGAAACCGGGTCCGGGAGAGGTGCTGATCCAGACAAAGGCAACCACTATCTGCGGCAGCGATATCCGTTGTATTTACAGAGAACACACAGGAAAAGGAGCAGAAGGTTATATTCCCGGTATGGTAGCCGGCCATGAGCCATGCGGAGTTATCGTGGAAGAAGGAGAAGGACTGAGACGATTCAAAAAAGGAGATCGCGTCATTGTGTACCATATTTCCGGATGCGGTGTCTGCAATGATTGCCGAAGAGGATATTATATTTCCTGTAAAAGCCGTTTCCGCAGAGCCTACGGATGGCAGAGAAACGGAGGAATGGCGCCGTATATTCTGGCAGAGGAGAAGGATCTGATTGCACTTCCCGATGAACTGACCTACAAAGACGGCGCACAGGTAGCCTGCGGCTTTGGTACCGTTTATGAAGCAATTGAAAAAATCGGCATCTGCGGAAATGATGCTGTTCTGGTTACAGGACTTGGTCCGGTAGGTCTGGCAGCGCTGATGCTGGCAAAGGCGATGGGAGCAAACAAACTGATCGGTGTGGAGATGAATGACTACCGGATTGATCTGGCAAAGAAACTCGGACTTGTCGATCATGTATTCCGTCCTGGTGAGGATACCCTGGAACAGATCCTTAACGTGACCAATGGAAAAGGTGTAGAGCGTGCGATCGATGCAAGCGCCAATGATGCGGGACGTCAGCTGGCCATCCGTGCGACCAGAGAATGGGGAAAAATCGCATTTGTCGGAGAGGGAGGAACCTGTACCTTCATGCCGAGCCCTGATATCATTCACGGACAGAAGACCATCTACGGTTCCTGGGTGACCAGTCTGTGGCGTATGGAAGAACTGGTGGAGCGTCTGGTCAGATGGAACATTCATCCGGAAGATCTGATTACGCATGAATTTCCGATCGAGAAAGCCGGTGAAGCTTATCAGTTGATGGCAAAAGGAAACTGCGGTAAGGTTGCGGTTGTATTTGATCAGGACTGAAGCCGGAACGGGGCCGGCAGAAGAAGTGCAGAAATTATCTGACGGTTCCCGGGATCAGAATAAATTGGAAAGGGTGGCAGAACATGGAAACGGAAAAGAAAAACGTGATTCCGGAAGCGGTGGATCCCGCACAGGTGCCGAAACATACGCTGTATACGGGATGTGAGATTCCGGCGGTCGGAATCGGAACCTTTGGCTCCGACAAATACAGCGCAGCAGAAATCGCGGAAGCTGTATACGGTGCAGTGCGCGGCGGATACCGGCTGATTGACTGCGCAAGCGTTTATCAGAATGAAAAAGAGATCGGCGGTGCGCTTACACGGCTGTTTGAAGAAGGAAGTGTAACAAGAGAGGAACTTTTTATCACAGGAAAAGTATGGAACGATATGCACGGAGAAGGTATGGTAGAGCGTTCCTGCCGTCAGAGCCTGGAAGATCTCGGAGTTGATTATCTGGATCTGTATCTGGTGCACTGGCCGTTTCCGAATTACCATGCACCGGGCTGCGACGGGGATTCCAGAAATCCGGATTCCCGGCCGTTTTTTGCAGAGGAGTATATGCAGGTATGGAGACAGTGCGAACGCCTGGTGGAGCTTGGACTGGTCCGCCATATCGGAATGTCGAACATGACAATTCCGAAACTGGAGGCGGTTCTTCCGCAGTGCCGGATCCGGCCGGCAGCCATTGAGATGGAACTGCATCCCGGTTTCCAGCAGCCGGAACTGTTTGCGTATGTGCAGGAACATGGCATGGTACCGATCGGATACTGCCCGATCGGCTCTCCGTCCCGTCCGGAACGTGACAGGACGGCGGAAGATGTCGCTGACACGCAGATGCCGGAGATTGTGAAGATTGCAGAGGCGCACCAGGTGCATCCGGCCATTGTGTGCATCAAGTGGGCAGTGCAGAACGGACAGATTCCGATTCCGTTTTCCGTGAAGCCGGCGCAGTATCTGGAAAATCTCAGATGTGCGGTGACGGATCCGCTGACGGAAGAAGAAATGGAAATGATCCGCCGTGCGGATAAAAACTGCCGTCTGGTCAAAGGACAGGTCTTTCTGTGGCCGGGGGCTTCGGACTGGAAGGATCTGTGGGATGAAGACGGAACAATCTGCGGATGGGAGGAGAAAGGAACATGCTGAAAGGAATACCGAAACTTTTATCTCCGGAACTTCTGAAGGTTCTCTGTGAGATGGGACACAGTGACCGGCTGGTGATTGCAGACGGAAATTTTCCGTCTGAGAGTATTGGAAAGGATGCCAGGGTGATTCGCATGGATGGTCATGGAACTGTGGAAGTGCTGGAGGCAATTCTGCAGCTGTTTCCGCTGGATACCTATGTGGAGCATCCGGTTCAACTGATGGAAGTGATGCCGGGGGATCCTGTGGAAACTCCGATCTGGGCAGAATACGCAGAGACCGTAAAGAAGTATGAGAAAAGAGGAACGACAGCAATCGGAACCATTGAGCGGTTTGCTTTTTATGAGGAAGCAAGAAAGGCGTACGCAGTCATCGCTACAGGAGAAACGGCGCTCTATGCCAATGTGATGCTACAAAAAGGAGTGGTGACGGAGTGAGCACGGAAACCTTTCGATGGGGGATTCTGGGTGCGGGACAGATCGCGGTGAAATTCTGTGATGCCGTAAAGAGCATTGCAGACTGTACTGTGGCGGCTGTGGGAAGCAAATCCTTTTCGCGGGCAGAAACATTTGCCCGCGAAAACGGGATCAGCCGCTGGTACGGGGACTATGAAGAACTGCTGAAAAAGGAAAGGCCGGATGCCGTTTATATCGCAGCGACTTCGAACGACCATTACCGGCTGACCATGATGGCACTGGATTACGAAATTCCGGTTTTATGTGAAAAAGCAATGTTTCAGAACAGCGGGCAGGCCTCCGTTGTTTTTGCGCGTTCGGAAAAAGAAAAAGTATTTGTCATGGAAGCGATGTGGAGCCGTTTTCTTCCGGCAGTACGGACTGCGGCAAAGTGGCTGGAACAGGGAAGAATCGGCAAAGTGACGGCGGCGGAAGCGGCGATCGGCTTTCTCGCTCCGTATGATCCGTCCAACCGGTATTTCAGTCCTGCACTCGGAGGGGGTGCTGCGCTGGATCTGACCGTATATACGTTTGAACTTCTGACAGGCTTTTTCGGGAATGGATTCTGTTGTACGGATATCACCGTATATCCGTCGGAGACAGGGGTCGATGAGACGGAACATATTGTGCTGGAGTATCCGGAATTTCCGGCGGTGATGACCACAAGTCTCAGGGCGCCGCTGGAGGAACGGCTGGTACTCTGCGGAACGGCTGGAAGGATTGTGGTTCCGCACAGAGATACCAAGGCATGTGCGGAACTGTTTGACAGAATCAACGAAGAACTGGAGAAGAAAAAAGCAGGAGGGCATTATGACAGAAAAAGAACTTGAGAGACTGAAAGAAATTGATCAGGTCATTGCAGAAGGAAAATATCAGGACACCTGGGAATCGCTGCAGCAGTATGAACAGCCGCGGTGGTTCAGGGACGCAAAATTCGGAATTTTCATTCACTGGGGCGTGTACAGTGTTCTGGCTTTTGCAAATGAGTGGTATTCCAGGAATATGTATATTCAGGGAAGTCCGGAGTTTGAACATCATGTGAAGACATACGGCCCCCACAAAGAGTTCGGATATAAGGATTTCATTCCGATGTTCCGTGCGGAAAAGTTCGATCCGAAACGATGGATGGATCTGTTTCAGAAGGCAGGGGCACGGTATGTGGTTCCGGTTGCCGAACATCACGATGGTTTTCAGATGTACAGAAGCGATCTTTCCCACTGGAATGCGTTTGAGATGGGATCGAAAAGAGATGTGCTTGGAGAACTCTCGGAGGAAGCCAGAAAACATGGAATTTACAACTGCGCATCTTCCCACAGAATTGAACACTGGTTCTTCATGGGGCATGGAAAGGAATTTGACAGCGATATCAAAGAACCGATGCAGAGAGGGGATTTCTACTGGCCGGCCATGCCGGAACCGGATCATCAGGACCTGTTCAGCACACCGACGCCGACGCAGGAATATCTGGAGGACTGGCTGCTGCGTACCTGTGAGATCATTGACCGGTACCAGCCGAAGATTCTGTATTTTGACTGGTGGATTCAGCATGAATCCGCACGGCCTTATCTGAGAAAAATTGCGGCTTACTATTACAATCGTGCCATCGAGTGGGAGGGAGGAAGTTGTCATCTGCTACAAGCATGACGCTTTCATGTTCGGAACGGCAGTTGTGGATATCCTTAACTTCCTGAGTTTTTTAACCCTCAACGCTAATTGCAGTCATCACTTGTCCTCATCTGGATCATCATAATACCCGAGTTCTATACGAACATTTTCCATCATATATCCAAGATCATCTGATACGCCATACCCCAGAGGACCGGCAGTAGATATGAGGTTTTCGAATTCTATTTCGTGGAGGCTGAAGAAATCCGGATGCAGTTTTGCATAATTCAGAAATTTTTC
>OLQE01000388.1_pt1 | contig 37170 bp, 36 predicted proteins | sample 1643161 | NCBI WGS metagenome assembly OLQE01 (sample SAMEA3136650, study PRJEB25190) | human gut metagenome | reverse complement strand
CTGTGTACGGTGCCTCCGTCTCCGGTGCTTCCGTATATGGCGCTTCTGTTTCCGGCGCCTCTGTGTACGGTGCCTCCGTCTCCGGTGCTTCCGTATATGGCGCTTCTGTTTCCGGTGCCTCCGTGTACGGTGCCTCCGTCTCCGCCGGTGCTTCTGTCCATACAGTCTCATCCGTTGCAGGTGCTTCGGTCCACGTCGTTTCATCCGAATCATCCGGATAAGATGCTTCCTCTGTATCGGAAGAATCATCTACCGTCGGCTCCTCATAAGTCTCCTCCGGCAATGTTTCTGCCGTATCATCGGATACCTCGTAATCGGCTGCCTCCGCTGCCTCCTGCTCTGCACTCAGTCTGGCCTGCTCCTCCTCGATCGTCTCCGCGGTCGGATAATAGGTCTTATAATCTACATAATAAGCATTGACATATCCGTAAACATCTCCACCTAATGCGACCTTCATCCAGTCCCCATCCCATGCGACAACCTCAAGCTCGTCTTTTTCATGTGCGGTAGCGAGTACCTCGCTGTCCTCATTTGCATCGGAACGGATATTCAGATCCGTCGGATGTACCATCGCTACATTATAGGCAGCTTTCTGTGCAACTGCGTCCGCAGCCTCCCCTGTCACAAAATATTCTGCCATTACATACCCTTCCGCATTACCGGAACGGATCTTATACCAATCACCGTCCTGCTCCTCAATGGTTGCAGAGCCATTGTTGTAAATCTTTGCCGTAACGGCGCTGTCTGTGCTTGCTGACTCCCGGATATTGATGTATTCTTCACACTGCGCAAATGCCAGTGTTCCAACCAGAGAGGTATCTGTATCCGATTCAGCCGCTATCTCCGTCGCAGCTTCCTCTGCCATCGCCGGAATGTACAGACTCTGTGCCAGCAATCCGATCATCATGCAAAACGAAACCGCTTTTGACAGCCCTTTCTTCATGAACTTTGCCTCCTTCATATTTATGATGTTGGGGGCAATAAGTCATGCTTTTTCATGCAAGCATGAGACGCATGACCTTTCGACCCTTGCATCATATTTCTTACAAAAGTATTGCATATATGCTAACAAATAATAACAAATTTCAATTTGATGGTCAATGCTTTTCACCGACTCTTAATAATACTTTCATAATTTTTTCATAAAGTTCGTGCTTTCGAAGCTGTATAAGGCAGTTTCATTTTGCAAAGCGTAATATTTAGTTCTTAAAGCTGTGGATCGGAGCCGGAATGCGTCCTTTACGATTTACGAACGCATCACAGGAGAAGGAATTCACCGGCATGATCGGTGCATAGCCAAGCAGTCCGCCGAACTCTACTGTCTCGCCAACCTTCTTGCCAATGACCGGAATGACACGAACTGCCGTCGTCTTCTGGTTCACCATACCAATCGCCATCTCATCTGCAATGATACCGGAAATCGTCGTCGCCTTCGTATCGCCCGGGATTGCGATCATATCCAAGCCTACGGAGCAGACACAGGTCATCGCTTCGAGCTTCTCGATCGTCAGGGCGCCGGCTTTTACCGCGTCGATCATGCCCTGATCCTCACTGACCGGAATAAACGCGCCGCTTAATCCGCCGACATAAGAAGAAGCCATGACGCCGCCCTTCTTTACCTGGTCATTCAGAAGTGCCAGCGCTGCAGTTGTTCCCGGTGCTCCGGCATATTCCAGGCCGATTTCACAGAGAATATCTGCCACACTATCTCCGATCGCCGGCGTCGGTGCAAGAGAAAGATCCACAATACCGAACGGTACGCCAAGGCGTCTGGATGCTTCCTGTGCAACCAGCTGCCCGACACGGGTGACTTTGAATGCAGTCTTTTTAATTGTCTCACAGAGCACTTCAAAGCTGCTGCCACGCACGGATTCCAGGGCATGTTTTACAACGCCCGGCCCGCTGACGCCGACATTAATAATCGCATCTGTCTCTGTGACACCGTGGAACGCACCTGCCATAAACGGGTTATCATCCGGCGCATTGCAGAATACAACAAGCTTTGCACAGCCAAGTGAATCATTTTCCTTCGTCAGCTCTGCCGCCTGCAGTATCACATCCCCAAGCAGACGAACTGCATCCATATCGATGCCGCATTTCGTCGAACCGACATTAACGGAGCTGCAGACAAAATCCGTCGTTGCAAGTGCTTCCGGGATCGAACGGATCAGATACTCATCCGCCTTTGTCATTCCCTTTGATACAAGCGCAGAATAGCCGCCAAGGAAATTGACGCCGACCTTCTTTGCTGCACGATCCAGCGTCTTTGCGATCGTCACAAAGTCCTCCGGGCATTTGCAGGCACTTCCGCCAACGAGTGCGATCGGCGTGACGGAAATCCGCTTATTTACAATCGGAATTCCGAACTCACGCTCAATATCCTCGCCGGTTGATACCAGATCCTTCGCCACTGTCGTGATCTTCCTGTAAATATTTTCATTGAGCTTTTCCAGATCATCCGTGATGCAGTCAAGCAGGCTGATGCCGAGTGTGATCGTTCGCACATCCAGATTCTCCTGCGTAATCATGTTGTTCGTCTCTTTTACTTCGAATATATTAATCATGCCCTCACCTCAGATCCGATGCATCATGTTGAAAATGTCTTCATGCTGACAGAGAATGGAAACTCCGATCTCTTTTCCGACTGCTTCAAGCTCATCTGCAATCTGAGCTGCGGACTTTTCACATTTCGTCGCATCGGTCACCATCATCATATTAAAATATCCCTGTACAATCGTCTGAGAAATATCCAGAATATTGACATTGTTCTCTGCCAGATATGTACATACCCTCGCGATAATTCCCACGGTATCCTTTCCTACTACAGTAATAATTGTTTTCTTCATGCTGTCTCCTTTTCTCCCTGTCTCGGGGTCCGCGGGATGTCCCGCTCTTCTTTTGTCCGTGTATCACACGGCTATCAACTCCGACGGCTCGTCCCGCTTTGCGATCTGAATCGGAAAATCCGTCGCCTTGTATGGATTATCTCCATCCGTGATCTCTGTGCAGACCGTCGCCATCGCAAGTGCCTCATAATTGTTCTCCCGGCTCAGATGTCCGAGCATAACTGCCTTCATCCGGTCGTTTAATATCTCACCGAGCAGACGCCCGGCATTGTCGTTCGAAAGATGTCCCTTTCGTCCCAGAATACGCTGCTTCAGATAGTAGGGGTACGAGCCGACCTGCAGCATATTGATATCATGGTTCGACTCAATCAGTACAGCGTCCAGCCCCCTGAGGTGATCGACAATATAATCATCATAATACCCAAGGTCTGTTGCCACCGCTACAGACTTTTCACCACAGCTGAACCGATATGCCACCGGCTCTGCCGCATCGTGAGAAACCCGAAACGGAAGCACTGCAAGCTCCCCGATCTCAAACCGAATATCCGGCGCAACGGTGTGAAACAGGGAACTGTCCACCTTGCCAAGCATATTCTGCTCCAGCATCGTTTGTATCGTTCCCTGTGTCGAATACACCGGTATCCCATACTTTCTGGCCAGTACGCCAAGTCCTTTTATATGATCCGAATGCTCATGGGTAATCAGAATCGCATCGAGCTCCTTCGGATCGCGGTCGATCGCATGCAAGCCTTCCGTCACACGCTTCCCGCTGATGCCTGCGTCAATCAGCACATTGGTATGATCTGTTCCCACAAAAATGCAATTCCCGCTGCTTCCGCTGGCAATACTACAAAAATCCATGTTCTCTCAGTCCTTTGTCCATTTGTTCATATGTATTTTGCACAATATCACTGCTGTTGTCAATCACCAATTGACAGGCAGCCCGGAAATCGCATTCATTTTTCTGATTTGCCATAATCCTGCGGCACATTTCCTCCGAATAGCCGCGGCTTTCCTGCAACCGTTTGATCCGCACAGCATCATCTGTATGGACATACCAGATCTCATCGCAAATCTCATCATAGTGATCTTCCAGGAGAAGTGCCGCTTCGACGGTCACGAATGGCACACACCCCCGTTTTTGTTCTGCCTCGACCTCCGACTTGATCCATCGTCGGATAGATGGATGCATAATTGCATTCAACCGCGCCATTTTCTGCGGATCTGTATAAACGATCGCGCCAAGCTTCGGACGGCTGATCGTCCCATCGGCATTTAAAACCGTCGTTCCGAACAGTTCGACGATCCTGCGATAGCAGCTCTCATGCGGCTGTTGCAGCAGATGTCCAACCTGATCAGCCTGAATGACACGTGCGCCATAATGCTCTTTCAAGTACATCAGTACCGTGCTTTTTCCGGCCCCGACTCCGCCGGTAATTCCTAGTACTTTCATTCTTCCCTCCTCTGCATGTGGCTATTTCGCCTCATACCAGTCTTTGCCGGAGTGCACATCCACTTCCAGCTTTACCCGCAGATCGGCAGCATGCATCATCTCATCGCGAAGCAGCTTCTCGACTCTTGGCAGCTCTTCCTTTGCGGTCTCAATGAGAAGCTCATCGTGTACCTGTAAAATCAGGCGGGACTTCATTCCCGCTGCCCGCAACGCCTCATCCACACGAATCATCGCAATCTTGATAATATCAGCTGCAGTACCCTGAATCGGCGCATTCATCGCCACGCGCTCCCCGAATGATCGCTGCATGAAATTCGAAGACTTCAACTCCGGCACCGGACGTCTCCGTCCGAACATCGTCGTGACATAGCCCTTCTCCTTCGCATCCGCCACGGCCTGATCCAAAAATCGTTTGATACCCGGATAGGTCTTAAAGTACTGCTCGATATACTCCTGCGCCTCCTTGCGCGTGATACTCAGATCCTGGCTGAGTCCAAACGAACTGATTCCATATACAATACCAAAATTGACTGCCTTTGCGTTCCGACGAAGCAGCGGTGTCACCTCCTCCGGCTTTACATGAAAGACCTGCGAGGCTGTGATTGTGTGAATATCCTGTGCATCCTGATATGCCTGAATGAGCATCTCGTCTCCGGATAAATGAGCCAGAACGCGCAGCTCAATCTGCGAATAATCCGCATCCAAAAAGACAAAACCCTGCCTTGGCACAAAAACCTTCCGTATCAGACGGCCAAGCTCCATCCGGATCGGAATATTCTGCAGGTTCGGCTCAGTGCTGCTTAAACGCCCCGTCGCCGTGATCGTCTGATGGAATTTTCCATGAATCCTTCCATCCTCCGCAATATAATTCGCCAGCCCATCCGCGTAGGTCGATTTCAGCTTTGTCAGCTGCCGGTACTCCAGAATGTGAGCCACGATCGGATAATCGACCGCCAGCTTCTCCAGTACATCCGCTGCCGTCGAATAGCCGGTCTTTGTCTTTTTGCCGTGCGGCAGCTGCAGCTTCTCAAATAAAATGACACCAAGCTGTTTCGGAGAATTGATATTAAATATCTCTCCGGCCTCTTCACAGATCTGCTGCTCCAGCTCCCCGATCCGGCCAGACAGCTGACTGCCATAAGATGCGAGCGCCTCCCGCTCCACACCGATCCCGGCATCCTCCATATGACGCAGGGTAAAAACGAGCGGCATCTCCACTTCAGTAAAGAGCTTCATCATATCTTCTGCGTACAGCCGTTCCTCCAGCACCGGGAGTACCTGATATGCAATAGCCGCCATCCGGCAGACATACCGCAAAAAATCCTCCCGCTGCTCCACAGCAGCCTGATGCAGCGGCATCTTCCCAAGCAGCTCTGATTTCGACGGCACCATCCAGTCCAGATAGTCTCGCGCCAGATCCTCCGCCTCATAGCTTCCCTTTAATGGATTCAGCAGATAAGCCGCGATTGCCGCATCAAACAAAGTGGCATCCTGCATGGAAAGCGGCAGTCGCATCAGCTGGGGCTTCAGATCAATTGTAACAGCCTGCTCCATACTACGGATTGTCTCAGCAAGCTTCGTCGTTAAATATGTCTCCGTCAAAAAGCCCTCACAGGCGAGAAAAACTGCCTCCTGCTTTTTCTCGCTGACCGCTGCTCCGAGGAGACTGCCGTCCTCACCAAAAATCAGCTGAAACGCCGCTCGCCTGCCCGCCAATCCGGCTAGTATCTCTTCTGCCCGCGAAAGATCGCTGACCCATTCATATGTCTCCTCGCTCTTTTTCGTATCTTCCTGTACGGAAAAGAACCGTCCGAGCAGATTTTTAAATTCCAGACGGCGACACAGCTCCAGCGCCTCCGGTGTATATAAATTCTCAATCCGTGCAGCCGTCTCATCCAGAGTATACGGTACCTGCAAATCAATGGTCGCCAGCGTCTTGCTCATCTGTGCCAGATCATAATGATTCCGCAGAGACTCCCGCGCACGGGCTGGCATGATCGCATCTACATGAGCATAGGCCTCCTCGATTGAACCATACTGCACGATGATCTTTGTCGCCGTCTTCTCTCCGATGCCCGGCACACCCGGGATGTTGTCGCTTGTATCGCCCATTAATGCCTTCAGATCGATGAACTGGGTCGGTGTCACCTGATATTTTTCCTTTACCTGGTCGGCATAATAGTCCTCGATTTCTGTCCCTGTTGCCTTTGTCTTCGGAATCCGGATCTGGATTTTTCCGGTAGCCAGCTGCAGCAGATCCCGGTCCCCTGATACAATCGATACCGAAAGACCCGCCCGCTCCATCTGGCGGGAGACCGTACCTAAAATGTCGTCTGCTTCATATCCCTCCAAAGACATGACCGGAATGTGCATCGCCCCGAGCATTTCCTTCATCAGCGGCACCTGTTCGCGCAACTCCTCCGGCATCGGCTTACGCGTTCCCTTGTATGCCTCGTACATTTTATGCCGGAATGTCGGCGCATGCAGGTCAAAAGCAACCGCTACGTAATCCGCCTGTTCCTCCTCGAGTACCTTAAACATAATATTAAGGAAGCCATACACTGCATTGGTATGCTTTCCCTCGCTGTTGGTCAGCATCGGAAGCCCGTAAAATGCACGGTTTAAAATGCTGTGTCCATCTATCAAAACGATCTTTTCTGGCATAATATCGGATCCTTTCTACTACTTCATTTCCTGCTTGTGTCATTCTGCGCAAACAGGTATTCACAGTCCTGCCCTGCCGTTCATCTCTTTCGCGCTACTCCCCTGTTTTCTCCGGCCCCGCCTGCAAAAGCGGCTCCGGTCCTGCACTGATCTGCTGGCCATCCGGTTCTGTATCCGGCATCTCAAAGACTGCCTCCTGATGACGTTCCACCCGGATCTGCGTATCAGCAGGCAGCTCCTGATCTTCTGAAAAAATCCCCTGTGACCGCATTCGGAGCAGTGCGCGCTGGATCGTCGTATACTCTGTCTGCCCCTGTTTAAGCTCGTATCCGGTATAAGCGCTTCCAATCAACAAACACTCTGTCAGGACAAGTAAAATCCCCCCAACCGCTCCGAGCACCCTCCGGCGCCGGAGTCTCCGCCATGACGCGCGGATATCATCTGAGAGCATACGCCGGAAATCGTAGTCATGGTGATCGCCAGAATCCAAAAGATCCAACGCCTGATACACCGTATAGTACGTATCCAGCTCATCCATGCAGTCGCTGCAGTGCGCGATATGATGTAAAAATGCTTCGAGTTCTTTTTCTGAAAGCTCTTTTTTTACATAAGCAGTAATCATTCTGCGCGCCTCATTACAGTTCATATGCATTCCTTCCTCTCTCTGGAATTCTATCCGTCTATCATACCATGACGCAACGCTTCTCACAAGCACTTATCCAACAAATCTTGTAAAACACTCCGCTACATGATATGATAATTACAATGCGCCGCCCGTAAACAGGCGGCAGAATGGAGATTATTAATATGAAAGAAAAGCTCTACACTATCCCGCTCAATGACGCAGTGAATGAAAATGATGAATGCCCATTCTGCTTTATTGAGCGCAAGCTGGAACAGGACATGATCAACTTTGTGCTCGGAAGCTCCTCGTCCTATATGGAGAGTGATATCCGTGAGCAGACGGACAAGATCGGCTTCTGCCGCACCCATATGAAAAAAATGTTTGACTACGGCAACACGCTCGGCAACTCTCTGATTCTGAAAACGCATTATCAGAAGCTGCAGAAAGAATTTCAGGAGCAGATAAAGCACTTTACGCCCGGAAAAGTCTCGCTCGCAGACCGTCTGAGAAAACAGTCCTCCGGCAACAATTCCATTGCCGCCTGGGCGGCCCAAAAAGATTGCTCCTGCTATGTCTGCAACGGATTGCAGGAAAATTTCGACCGTTACATGGAGACCTTTTTTTATATGTACACAAAGGATTCTGCCTTCCATGACAAGATCGTAAACGGCAAGGGCTTCTGTCTGCACCACTTCGGATTACTCTGTGAAAATGCAGACCGCTATTTAAATGAAAAACAGAAAGCAGCCTTTTACCCGGAGGTTTTTGCCCTGATGGAACAGAACCTGCATCGGCTTGAGGAAGACATCTCATGGCTCATCGACAAATTCGACTATCGGAACAAGGATGCCGACTGGAAGACATCAAAGGATGCTCTGCAGCGCGGCATGCAGAAGCTCCGCGGCGGATATCCGGCAGATCCGGTATTTAAGGCACAGTAACCATCTCTCTTGTAAAGCGGACATTCTGTCAGAAAAGCACGAAGCTCATTTTCCAATGGGCTCCGTGCCAGGTGAGATCCTGATTCAGTTGAACCGCAGTCGCAGTGTCCGGATTTCAAATGGCCGGATCGTCAATCGTATCTCATTTCCTTCTACCGGAAGCGGTGTCTCCTGCTCTTCGAGCATGTTACAGTCACAGGCTTCTGTAAGGGCAAAGCCTGAATCTGCCAAAAATTCATCCACCGATACTGTAACGTCTGCCCGGCGGTTGAACGCCTCATACAGCCGAATGATAACACCGTCTCCATCCTCCGCCTGCTTTACAACCTCGATAAATACATTTTCCGCATCGGTATGCACGAAGGAAGCATGCGCTGTCAGCTGACCGGCGGTCCGTGTCTGACATTCCTCTGTTCCGGCAAGCATACTGTCTGCCGCAGCCTTTGCCTGTATCGCAAGCAGCGGATTATTCAGCGCATAGGCACGATTGATCGTCCCTGCCTCGCGAAAATCACCGGAATGCGGATAGATCACATAGGTAAAGCTGTGGTGTTCTTTGTCAGCTGCCGGATTCGGATCCGTTGCAGACTTGAGCATAGAAAGACCGATCACGCCATCGTGAACACTGACACCATATTTACAGTCATTTAAAACGCTCACGCCATAGCCGTTTTCTGCCACGTCGAGCCATTTATGATGGCACACTTCAAACCGTGCAAAATCCCACGACGTATTATAATGCGTCTTGCGCGTGACATTTCCATACTGAATCTCGTATGTTGCCTCATCCTTGTGAATATCCACAGGGAAGAGCGTCTTCAGGAAAATCTTCTGCTCCCGCCAGTCGATCTCGTTGCGAATCTTCAGCTCCGGACTGTCGGCCTCCAGGGAGATATACTGCGTGATCTCCGAATCCAGGTAGCGCCGCACGACCTGAATTGTCGCACGCAGCGGACCATCCTCGATCAGAGAAAGATGCTGCACATCCGTGATCTCCCATGACTTTTCCACATAGTAATTATTGACATCCCATGCGTCATAATTGTGTGGACGGTCCTCATAAGTCATAAGCACATTGCCGTTCTTTCCGGCCTTCAAAAGCTCCCTCCTTGCTTTTTTATCATAGATCGAAGAAAACTGACCATTCGGGTCAAGCGTTACTTTGAGGTAATCATTTTCCAGATGATGCAGTGAAGCAGCTAATGTCTCGCTTTCCCTGTATACCAGCTCTTTTGTCTTCACATCCGTGCGTGGCAGTACTGCATACTGTTGCCAGCCTTTTGCCGGAACGGCATTTGCCCGGAAGAGCCATGCACCGTCCGCTGTCTTCTGTACCGAATAAAGATTTCCCCCATCTGATACGACCGGATCGACATGCGCATCCTCCCATTCAAATGGCACAAGCCCGGTCTGCGCCCATCCATTTGGATTAAATACAGTAAGCGCAGCCGCCCCTTGCCGAGTATGCTCAGCAATCGCGTGCAAAGCATTGGAAAGCAGCACATGTCCTTCTGTGAGCAGCTTTTCATACTCTGTCTTCGAGTCCTCATACACCTCATAAATAGAAGAGCCAGGAAGGATGTCGTGGAACTGATTGCGCAGGGCGATCTCCCACAGTGCGTCCAGCTCCTGCTTCGGATAGGAAAGCCCAGTCAGACGGTGTGCCAGCGTTGAAAAGCATTCGATATTTTCAAGCAGAAATTCTGACCGGCGATTGTAGTTTTTATTACGCGCCATTGACGTATACGTGCCGCGATGATATTCTAGATACAGCTCGCCGACCCACACCGGCAGATATTTCCGGCCTCTGACCTGATCTTCCAACTCATGGAAAAAGTCCGCTGCCGTGCTCTGTACCGTCTGCGGACAACCCGGAATGCCTTTTGCCAGACGGCGCTGATTCTCCAGCATCTCCTTTGTAGGACCGCCTCCTCCATCTCCAAATCCATAGGACATGAGCACTTCGTCATTTAAATATTTCTGACTGTAACGGTGCCACGCGCCCTTGACCTGCGATGGATTGATAAACGCATTATAGGTCGTAAAATGCACGGTGTGCTCGCTGCCCTGCTCGGCCGGTGCCTGATAGTCACGGCTCGGTGAAAAATGCGTCAGAATCCGTGTCCCGTCAATTCCCTCCCATTCAAAGGTATCGTATGGCATTTTGTTAAATTCATTCCAGCTGATCTTCGTCGTCATAAAATAGCGGATGCCACATTTTTTCATAATCTGCGGCAAAGCAGCCGAGTAGCCAAACACATCCGGAAGCCAGAGAATCTCATTGTCCGTTCCGAATTCCTCCCGGAAAAAGCGCTTGCCATAAAGGAATTGGCGCACAAGTGACTCGCCGGAGGTCAGGTTGCAGTCTGCCTCAAGGAACATGCCGCCTTCTGTTTCCCAGCGCCCTTCTTTCACCCGCTCTTTTATCTCCTCATAGACCTGCGGTGCATTCTTTTTTACATATTTATAAAGCTGTGGCTGGCTGGACATAAACTTGTACTCCGGATACCGGCGCATCAGCTCAAGTACCGTCGAAAAGCTCCGGACCGCTTTATCCTCCGTCACCGCCAGCGTCCATTTCCACGCCACATCAATGTGCGTATGTCCAACGCAGTACACCTTCTGCCGCGCCACTCCCGCATACCGCTCATAAAATTCCTGATCCAGATAGTCCTGCGCTGCTTTTAAGGACTTCTCATAAGCATCTGAATATGGCTTGCGCAGATCCAGAAGATTCAGGGATTCATTTAAGTTCAAAATGATGTCCCGATACTCGGTATCACTCTCCCGAAGCAAACACGCAGTGTCATACGGCATTTTCAGGTCATAATAGTACTTCTCCGTCTCCCGGTGCAACACCTTGATCCGGGCATCCAGCACCAGATTCATATTGTGGTCGCCGGTAAATGCTGAAAGCATGATGCGATACCGTTCTCCTGCCTTCGCATGCTCGGTAAGCAGCACCTCCCGGTGGTTGATATCCAATCCCTGCTTCAGCACATTATTGACATAAATCGTAAACTGTGGATTTGTCGCATCCCAGCCGTCCTCTTTTCCGGTCGTCTGTTCATAGACGACACATTGCCCATCCATCTCTTCCGGAATCGTCACAAAGGTCTCAAACCAGTAATACGCCCGATGTCCGCCCCAGGACATCGGATACCGGTCACAGTATGCCCAGTCATCCGTATTCACCTTTGAAACATCCGGAAACTTTTCCGCCGACTGCACATAGCGAAATCCGCTCACCGGCGTCTCATCTGTATAAATCAGCCCTTCCAGATCACGTAAGAGCTTGCCGATCCGTTCCCTCAGAAAAATCATCGTATGCCTCCTTCTAAAATCGTTCGGGTGTTCCTGCCCTTTTCTTTGATTATGTATGCTTTTTCGTGTGGCGTCAATTAATTTTTGATGTTTTAGGATTGCGAGAGCATGAAATGCGAAGCAATCCGTAATCATAGTATCACCTTTTTGAACGAAGAATTTTTCGCAGCAAACCGCCCGGCCTTATAACACCGGGCGATCTGTTTCTGATCCGTGTTTTGCGGTTCAATAAGTCATGCTATATTATAGAAGCAACAGAAACTATCACTTTGCACATGGCGGACAGGACACCGGCGCATCAAAGCTCGGATTGAAGGCATAAAAATTCCGGGACTCCAGCTGTTCCTGTGTTGCACGCAGTGCCTCGCCAAACCGCTGGAAATGCACGATCTCGCGAGCCCGCAAAAACCGGATCGGATCCGCCACCTCCGGATCCTTCACCAGCCGCAGGATATTATCATAGGTCAGCCGTGCCTTCTGCTCCGCCGCCAGATCCTCAAACAGGTCTGCGACCGGATCACCGGTCGACTGTAGCTCTGATGCAGAAAACGGATACCCGCCTGCCGACTGCGGCCAGATCCCAACCGTATGATCCGCATAGTACGGTGCAAAACCCGCCTTCTCCAGTTCTTCTGATGAAAGATTGCGGGTCAGCTGATGAACGATCGTTGCAACCATCTCCAGATGAGCCAGCTCTTCGGTGCCGACATCCGTAAGCACCGCCATTGCAGTCCGGTTTGAAGCGGTAAATCGCTGTGAGAGATAACGCATGGAGGCCCCAATTTCGCCATCCGGTCCACCGGAGAGCAAGTTCTCGCAACACTTATTACTTGCCACTCTGGATACCGGAGTGCAAATACTTATCGGTAAATCAAACGGATTGTGGTATGCCGCAGCAGGTGGTTCTGCTGCGGTTTCTTCTTATCTTATCCGGATTTTCCGAATTTTGCGCGGGCGCAAATCAGCGCAGCAGGATGATCTTCCAGGTTGCCGGACCGGCAATGCCATCTGCGCTCAATCCCTTCTTCTTCTGATATGCTTTGATTGCGTATACCGTATTTGCACCGCAGTCCCCGTCGATTGTCAGATTCTTCCCGTCTGATCCCTTGAAGCCGTTCGATTTTAACAGCCGCTGCAGCAGTTTCACGTCATTTCCTTTCTTGCCGCTTTTGACATTCCCTACGCTAAACATATATCTGCTACCTCCTGCATTTGTATCCGGATTGTCCGGAATTTCATTTCCCGTATTCTTCTCCCCGTTGTCAACTGTCACATTCACATGATGCGCAACATTCAAATTGATATCGCCACGCCGCGCAAGGCTCGGATCTGCGAGATACGCGCCCCGCAGCACAATGAAATACTGCTTGCCAGCCGCAGACCGGAAATAATTCATCATATCGCCGGTCCAGGTTGCATTGCATTCCTGCAGCTCTTTAATGCCTTTCAGATGTCCTACCGCACGGATCAGCACGATTGTGCTCTCACTGCAGTCTGCCTCGCAGGCCACCTTAATGCTTGACGGCCGCCATCCTGCTGCCTGCATCTGCTTCCGGAACGTATACCGGTCACCGGAATTGCCTGCTGTTCCCTGATCATAACCAATCCGGTCATTCAATGCTGCTTCGACCGCCAGATCTGCGAACAGGTTGCCCAGCTCTTCGTCACGCCAACGGATGATATAGTCCCACGGACGCGAATACCACGGCTTAAGACAGTACTCGCCGCCGGTCTGATCTCCGGCCTTGCCTCCTGCATACCTGCCGTTTTCGTCATGCCCGCAATTCGATACTCTTACCATGTTTTTCTCCTTCTGCTGTGTTTCCTTATCAACGTATGCATCCGCATATTTTGTGATAAACTCATAAACTTTCTTCTGCCGGGAAACATAATCGCCAACCTGGTTATCGTTTGACCGGTCTGCCTGATCTGTATTTAGTGCCGCATAGATACTCTTTACGGTGTACGGCTTCGCGGTCTTGACCAGGATCCGTTTCAGCGCCAAAGCTCCGCCGAGATGCACTATGTTGATGCACTCCATCATCGCCGTGTCCGGCATTGCGCCGTATGTTTTCTCGATGTCCGCCGCGTGCTCCACGATCTGCTCGTCCATCAAATCATCCTGGCATTTCATTCCGGCATCGGAAGAAATGATTGCAATAATACATTTTCCCTTTGCCGATCCAGCCGTCACACCATACCGATCCCAGCTTTTTTTCAGATCGGTGGCAATTCCAGCTGTATCGAGTCTGGAAAACTCAGTTGGATATGTATTCTTGATCTGTTGCAGTAACAGTCGCGCGCGTGCTCCGTACCACTGGCCAGCGCCGATTGTGATTGCGACCTCATTCGGTGTATTTTTCCCGACGCCCGCAAATGCTGCATAATTCTGTCGCCCATAAATCTGCCCGCCGCTTTCTACGGCGTACAGGATTTTTCTCAATACAGTAATATTTTCCTGATTCATTCTGTTTCATCCTCTTTTTCCACATGACTAACCATGCAGTCACAAACGTCGTGCACCCAACTGTCCCACTCGCGGATAATCGTAAGCAGCAATCCAATAACGGTGATCGCAATAATGTATTTCACAGTGTGCACCCCTTCCGCAAAAAGGGCGGCCTATTCGCCGCCCTGGTTTCACTCGTCTTTATGTACCTGCTTTTTAATCTGATCTACATATGTGCTCAGGCCCGCAACAAGAATTCCCTGCGTAATCGCCGTAAATACCGCCATAGCCACCTGCTGGCCGTTCCCGATCTCGCTCGTCGCAAGAACCCATATCGCGCACAGGACAATGCTTACGCCGCCAAGAAGTAACGGAATATATTTATCTTTCACGCTCTGCGCCTGCTTCAGAGCCATTCCAAGAAAATATAATACAATTGCCACAACAATGAGTTCCGGTTTTACATAGTTCATAATCTGATCCATATCTAATCCTCTCTTTCCTTCAATTCTTCTGGCATTTCCAGAAGTGTATGATATAGCTTAGTCGCTACATCATTCCCGCCTAAGTTATGATATGCTTCGTATACGTGTTTGAGCGTCTCTTTCGCGTAAATCGGGCAATAACCTCTATCCGTATACTTATTGTAGTTGCTTACGATGCTTTCCCTGAGCAATGACTGCATGCCCTCTGCGATCGCTGTATTCTTTTTCTGCTCTGCCTTTAACCGAACAGACAAACTTCTATACCCAATCCCAGCCAGCCCCGTCAGAACCGCAAGTAACCACTCAATCCAGTGTGCCTGCGCATAAAATACGATCTGCTCCATAATGTATAATAGTCCTTTCGCAATAAATTGCATAATAATAGACTGCTTGCGCGGTCGGGGATCTGATTCTCATATTTGCTCGCTCCATTCAAAAAGGCACCCGAAGGTGCCTTGATCACATATTTAGCTTACATGTTTTCGATGGCTTTCTTTAGCAAATTAATTCGCAAGCAATGCTCTAAATTCCGCATCCGCAATCTGCCAATATCCATTATTTGTAGGATGCACTCCATTAGTTCCAACACTTTCGGTTTCACCAGACCTCGTGTTTACGTTTTTGGTTGTAATCGGAAATGCATTGTCTGCATCAAATTGTGCATGGGTATTTATAACCTCGACGTACTGCATAAACTCCGTGTCAGTTTCAAGTGTGTAATATGCTTTATTCATGGCAAAAATAAGATGATTAATCACTGTCACATCATACTGACCAAAATAAGTTTGCGCATTATAATTAAAACCAAGACCGCCATTTTGCGATATAAGATGGTTTGTGGAAAGCAATATCTTTGTGTTTGGCAAATCAGCATGAATTTTTCTCAATAAATTTTTACAAGAGTCTAAAACACTATCAACACTTGTGAAAGGTTTAGTGCCATACAAAGAGTTAATACCTAACAGGATGAATATATAATCGACCTTGTTCCCACAATAATCCTTCACATACGTTTTAATATCAAACTGATTTGCAGTTGAGTTCCAAAACGGCTGATAAAATTCTTCGGTGAACGACAAGTAAGAGCCTACAACCGAGTTATTTGCGTTCGTCAGATTTCCGCTTGCCGATACTTCATTCAAAAAGTTTGATGAATAAGGTGTTGTATAGCTAAATACTGCTCTGATATTGCCAGTTCCGTTTGTAACATTTACTTCTGTAACTTCAAATTGATAATATCCATATGAATTAGTAGCACCAATTCTTATCAAGTCTTTAACTGTTATGCTCTGTGCATTTGCAACTTGGAATCTCACAGCCCTTGAACCTTGTGATGTATAGCTTTGATAAGTCCAACCACCAGTACCTTCCCACCCGACAGTTTTATCTCCGTTTTTAATTCTACCAACCACATCAATGTTAGATAATGCAAGTGCTGTAGGGGCTGTTGCTACACCATTCGTTCCCTTGATTCTTCGTGATAATTCAATTGGAATTTCACCGTTTGCCATAGTTGAATCACCAATGTTTAATACATTTTTAGATGTATTTGACGCATTCACTGTAATGAGTGATACTATTCTTTCATCTATTGCAGAACCATCTACATTCAGTAATGAAAACTTTATTTCGCTGCTTCCTACATCATCAGCATTCGGTGTATACTCCCAATATCTCGGATATGCACGACCTTTAGCGGACTCAATTTTCATAACATATGGAATACCAAGTGAATCAACAATGCTTTTTTTGAAAATCTGTAAAGTATCCCCGACAACAGCATAAATTTTAGAACCGATATTCAATGCAGGTTTTCTATTACTTTTTTCTATGCCGTCAATTTCATCACGCAAGTCTGATATTTCACTTTTTTTCGTTGCTACAGTAATGACATGAGGATAGCCATCATGTGCATTTCCACTTTCGTCAACATCTTTAGCAACACAAAAATATTTGGCATCATTCGGGACTTCATATTCTGCAACTGGTTTTGTGGTATCTACTGAAAACCATATCATATTACTTACTGTGAGCGAATCAGATGAAAGAAAAACGATTCGGCTTATATATTTGTTGCCTGTATCAACTTCAACTTTAATTCTATCAACCATTTCATCAATTTTGATAGGATTGGATGTATGATAATAAACATTACTGCTAATTCCACCATTCGGTGTTACATATTTGCCTAAATATTTTTCGTATATTGGTTCAATTCCGGTTTCCACAATACTATCAACCAATTTCTCGGAAATTTCACCTACTTTAGCATTTAAACCATTTACACTTTTAGCTAACTCGTCCACATTTGCCGAAGACGGGAAAAATCTAGCTTTAGGATATCCATTTTCTGTTAACCCTCGTTCATCAGTATCGGAATTTACAACGACATATTTTGTGCCTTTTGGAATTTCTACATCAAATGTTCCGCTATCTCCGTTCACAAAAAAACTAATCACATTATCGTTAGATAATACATTCTTTTTCAAAAAAGCAACCCTTGCGATGCTTGGATTTGCTTTCTTAAAAGTAATCCTCATTTTCTTCTTTTCTGATTCGATGGGGATTAAATCAGAGATACTGAAAAATTTATTCGTTGAAATTGTACCATTAGTAGTAATATACTTACCAACATTATCGGAAAAAGAAAGTTTAATAGGAATGAAGTTTCTCTCGTCCGAAATTGCATTTAAATCTTCCTTTAGCGCCGTAATATCCGTTTTGTTCGTCTCGATCTGCTCTGTCGATCCCTTAAACGCCTCTGCTGCATCATCCACCGCCTTCTTGGCCTGCTGTGCATAATATTTCGCGTTATCGGTATCTTCTTTGTCCCGCGTGCCGGTGCCGCCTACTGCCCACGACTGCGCCGTGGTGCCGGCTGTTTCTGCGCGGCTGGCTGCTGCGTTTACTGCATCAATCGCCTGCCGGAACAATTCCTGATCCTCTGGCTTATTGCGCCCGTTTGGGCGTGGGCGGCTGTTGACTGGAATTGTCACTTTGTATTCGGTCTGACCGGAAGTCTCGTCTGTGAGGTATACAAATGCATATACTAAATAGTTGCGCGTTGCATCGTCGTTTTCTAATAAGGAATCTGGAATCGTGACGTCTGTCACACCGTCCTGCGTCGTACCGACTCTGGTTATTGCTTCACCTCTGGTCTCCTGCACAGAAAAATGGATCTCCACTGCCGCAGGCAGCTGTAATCCCTGCAAGCGCAGCTTCATACCATAGTCATACTGCCAGACCGTCGCCGCCATGGCTGTCTTCGAGTTATTCAAAAAAACCGCTGTTGCAATCGCATTTATATTTTTCACTGCAATTCTCTCCTCTCTTCCATCAACTTCTGAACCGCATATACCAGCACCGGTATCACTTCCGAATACTGCAGTCCCATCTCGCCTTCCTCGTTGATCACCGCAAATTCCTCTTCTTTTGTGAAGCCACTGTCTTTCAATGCCTGCTCAAATTGCTGTGCGCCAAATCCGGCGTGAAGCCCGTTGTCGTCTTCTTTCCAGCGGTACAGGATCGGCTTCAGGTGCTGCAGCAGTTGAATATACCGCTTATCCATGCCACCAGTGATGTCCTTTTTCCGCTCATCGGATGTCTGAATTGTACCGTTGGTCGCATAGACGGCCTTGAACTTTGATGCATTCGACCCCAGATTCACATCATTTGTTGTCACACTGCCATTATTGAACGTCCGCACATGCTGCACGCTTCCTGTATTGTCCAATATCAATTGCCTTGTTCCATGCTTCAAATATTGATGCGTATGATCCAACAACGACTGATACCCACCTGCAACAATGTCCTGTGTCGCAACCAGCCTTCCGACTACGTTGGTATCTGAAAGATTTGCTTCACCAGATGCTCCAAGAGTCACAAACTGTGCACCGCCATTTGAAATCAGATCCCCCGATACTGTCAAATTCTGAATTGTCGCAGATGTTATCGTCGCATCTTTAAGCGTTGCCGCTGCGCTGTACAGATCCTGCATTGTGATCTGCACGCCGCTGATCCAGAACTTACCCGTATCGTTTTCAAATCCAATCGACACGCTTTTCTTTTTGCTGGCATCGTACACAATAATCCGGTCGCCGATCTGCAGGTTCATTACATCTACACCGCTGCTATTAATAAGTCCGGTCACATTCCCGTATTCATCGAGGATCTGTATAGACCCTCGTTCATTCTTAGATCCCCCGACCGTATACGTCCCCGACCGCAAATACGATGCGTTGATATAGATCTGATCCCCGATCCGGAAGAGGCCCTGTATCTGGCCGCCCTTGGTAAGCAGATTAAACACATCATCTGATGTAAGCGCATCCGCTTCCTGCACAATCGAAATATTCCGGACATCGAGCAGCTGCTCCGTCCCACCTGCAGCAAACAGGCTCACGCGAACCGCATCTACATCCGGAATCGTATAGGTGTGTGATGATTCATCGCCCGCCGATTCATACGCTGCAGTCCAGGTACCTCCGTCACTGGTCGTCTCAATCTTTATCCGGCCTTCATATGCCTTTGCAGTCCCCGCGTCCTGCTGCAGCGCCGATATCTCGACAAACTCCGGAACGATCTTCCCGCCCGCTTTCTTTGCCACCTGCACCGAAAGCGCCAGGTACCTGTATCCCGCATCCTTTCCATCCTTTATCTTTTGCACCTGCACAATGCGCTGCGCAGTGAGCACAGATTTATATGATACCGAAAATCGAATGCTTCCGGATTCTGTCTGTATGGAAGTCACGTTATATGCCGCATTCGTCTTGTCCCATGCGCCGCTCACGCCGGATTCTGTGATGCTGTATGTGCATTGATCTGATACGTCCTCATCCCCGTACATCGCCCGCACCGTCACAGATGCATTTTCAAAATCATGCTGGCCATCCGCTCCGACCGGGATTCCAATCAGATCCCGCGTGACAATAACCTGCAGATTCTTTGATGCTTCAGACTGCGTCTTGATCCAGTCCGCCAGGCTGACCTCGCCTTCCGTTGTCTGTATCTTCGCTGCAGAGGTCAGGGCAAATTCACCGGTATCCAGATTCCAGTAATTTGTCCCCGTCTTATCTGCCAGTAATCCGGTCAAAATCGCATCCGCGACAATCCCTTTTGCCGTAACGGCAGTAGTCCAGTCCCAGTCCTTGCCATCCTGCGTCCGTCTGGTCGATATCTGCAGTCCCTGTGTCCCCCAGACCATTGCGCCAAACAGTTCACTTTCCGGATCCAGATCCTCAATGCAAAACGCCCGACCTTCTACCTTTTTCGCCGCTGTCGACTGAATCCGCAGCTGCGTCCGGATACCGTTCAGAATGCCTGCGACACGATCAGCAACTACATTTCCGGATGCATCAATCACTTTCTCGATCCGACTGGCCGATGATGCCAGCTTTTCGAAAACAGAATTCGAAAAATCCCCGATCTTAACAGACTGAACCTTTTTTCGGATCGAATCATACTGCAGCTCACATACCCGCGCATCCGTTGTGATGCCCAGCCTGACATGCTTGCAATGCACGGTATCGCCCAGCGAGACGTTTTCCAGCTCAGAATAATCATCGTATAGGCTTGTCCCCTTCAGGAGCACTACAGCCGCTTCTATCGTCACTGATGGCCGGTCAAGGCCAAGTGCAAACTGATCCTGGCACTTCTTGATAAGTGCCGCATCTAGCTCATCCTGCGTGTCACATACCGTGATGCCCTCTTCCTCATCCCCGTCAGATGCATCCTCCCGCAGCTTCACATCCTCAAAAGTAATCGTCCTCGTCTTGATGACCGGATAATTATTGATCAACGGAGAATCCACATATCCAGTACCAGATAGTAAATGCCCATTGTAGGATTTCGGATAAATACGGGTCACCACGTCACGGATGTCGACCTCTTCTGTCAGGCCGTCCTGTTCGATGTTCTTTCCATACCGGATCGAAACGCCATAATCACCACCGACACGCTTATTGACGGTTACATGAAAATTATCATAAATGATCTCGCCGCCCCAGCGCTGCGTGAATGCGTTCTCCTCGTCCCCGTTGATTGCTTCGATCAAATTTTTATGCATATAATACGCAGTCGAAACATCTGTGATATCAGACGTCCCTGTATACTTTGCGTTTGGCGCTGTCATCAGATCCAGAGCCTGCTGACCATTCTTTACCGTTGGCCGGATATCGACCAAAAAGCAGTCGTCTGCAGCATCATAAAAAATCGGATCCAGCTCTGCCTCTATCCCGGAGTCTGCCTTATAGCTCTTCTTGATCCGGAAGAGCTGCTGGCCGTTGAAGCTCGGCATCTTTACAACCGCGCCATCCACGATATGCTTCCAGCGCCCTTCCTGATCAATCGGATGCTCGATCACGGCCTCCCATGTCCCGTTTAGGATCGCATGCACATACGCCTGCGACGGAAGCAACACCGTATCTCCATTTTTGCTGTATTCTGTATTGTCTGCATCGTAGATCTGTATCATAGCCGCCTCCAGTTCGGGATCACCTTTAATGTGAACCCTTCCGTCAGGGTAATAGCATTTTGTCCAGGCAAAAGGTACATGTCCTCATAGTCTCCGGTCACCGCTGTGTTCTGCAGTGTCCCATCTTCCCGGTATGCTACCATTCTGTCGGTATCTATCGTCAGATTCTGCGCTACATTCGCTGTAACAATATGGCGATTGATGGTCAGGGTGCAGTTCCCTTCACCGGTAATTTTATAAACCGGATGAGCAACGTTGTACCGGTTCTGAAGCACCTCGGGAACTTCATGCTCCCGCTTTCCGACCACCAGATATGCACCAGGCTCACAGGTCAGCGTCACTGTGAAATCCACGGAAACATCTGAATCCTGCGCCGTTGCCGAAAGCTCCACATTTTTCACAATGTAAAAGTAATCCGGATTATCACAAAATGAAATCTCTTTCATTGCGGAAATGTATTCCAGCACATCAAAGTACAAACCAGATATATTTTCATTTACCGCATAATCTGGTATAGAAATATCCAGGCTTTTCAGGTTTCGGTCCGTCATGCCGATCTGCAGCGTGATGACTGTATCGCTGTACGTCCCGGTATCGAGATACAGTGTCCCGCGTCCCGGAATCACAACAGAGTCCTTCTGTGGCTGCCCAGTCTTAATCGTTGGGTAAGATTCCAGCAGGATCCCGTATTCGGTTGATCTTCTTCTGTCCTGGTCTTCAAAATAAAAATCAGGCAAATGCCACATCCCCTTTCGCGAGCCGCGCGGCTCTCGTCTCTTTCTCAATCTGCCTCTTAGTCTTCTTCACTGTCTTTTCCACAAGCTTGTCTCCATCCACATAGAACTGATTCACAATCGTGATCTCTCCGTCGTCCTCCGTCTCCGGACCGTATCCACCGGTCCGAGCCTGCTCCCGTGCTGCCATCTCATTGTTCTCTGCCGCCCGGAATGAGTCGGCCTGCATATCCGCCACAAACTTTGATGCGGATGCCCGCTTCATCGCCTTGACCGATGACTTAATGCTGTCTTCTGAAGCCTGCTCCAGCTGAGGTGTCTCCTGCTCCACACCCTCACCGATACCGGCGATCATCTGGACTCCAATCTCGTCCCTTGCTCGACGTGATGGGGAGTGAATGCCAAGCCAATTTTTGACAGCTCCAATCGCGCTACTTGCTGCATTAACCGCCGCATCCACAAGACTTCCGGCTGCATTTGCCACGCCAGATGCAATACCCGAAATAATGTTTTTTCCAATCGAAAGCCAGTCATATGACAGGAATTTTTTTCCAATGCTCGAAACAATTCCAGGAATCGCTGCAATGATTTTCGGAACAGCCCGTAAAATTCCTGCAAGCAATTTCCCGATCAGTTCAATTCCGGCTTGCAAAATCTGAGGCAGGTTCTGTAATACCGTATGTGCAAATTCAATTACCAGTTGCGCCGCCTGCTGGATAATCTTCGGGGCATTATTTACAAGACCATTCAGCAAACTTAAAATTACCTGGCCGCCTGCTGAAATTACCGCCGGAAGCTTCGACAAAACATTATTTGTCCATGACGAAAGCATTTGCGAAGCCTGTTGAATAGCTGTTGGTGCGGCTGAAAGCAATCCATTCAGAAATCCGCCTACAACTTCAATTCCCGTTGTAACAATCTCCGGAATCCTGTTAAAAATAACAGAAATAAACTCCGTAACCATCTGCGTACCTGCCGCTATAAGCCCCTGCACGCCTCCGGTCTTAAATGCTTCTGTCAGCTCATTGATCGCCTGCGTCCCGGCTTTTACAATATCTGTAAGCGGTTGCTGGATAGATTCATAGATCTCAATTCCAAGCGCTTCTGCTGCAGACCTCATGATTGTAAGCTGACCAGTCAGGTTGTTCTGCATGATGTCCGCCATCTGCTCGGCGCTTCCATCCGCATTGTCGATCGCGTTCGCAAGCTTCTTAAAATCTGACTCAGACGCATTGACGATCGCAAGCAATCCGGACATCGCCTCCTGCCCGCCAATCGCCGCAGCTGCAGCCGCCTGCTCATCCTCCGGAAGCCCCTGAAGGGAATCCCGCATGTTCTCCATGACTTCCATGAGTGATTTCATGGTTCCATCGGAATTCTTCATGGAAATCCCGTACTGCTCCATCGCCTCTGCAGCTTCCTTCGGAGGCTTAGCCAGGCGAGTTAGAACGCTCCGGAGAGCCGTTCCGGCTTCAGATCCTTTAATTCCTGAATTCGCCATTAGGCCGATTGCCTGTGCCAGATCCTCAACGCTATAACCCAGCGCTCCGGCCAGAGGTGCCGCATACTTGAAGGTCTCGCCCATCATTGCGACGTTCGTGTTCGAGTTGGAGCTCGCTGCCGCCAGAACGTCTGCAAAATGCGACGCATTGGATACCTCTTTCGTATATCCATCTTTTACGATATTCGTCGTTCCATCTGCTGCAAGACCCATCGCGGTCATCGCATCCGTGACGATGTCAGAGACTGAGGCCAGATCTTCCCCACTGGCCGCGGCCAGATTCATAACGCCGTCGATGCTGTTCAGCATGTCGTCAGTCTTCCAGCCGGCCATTGCCATATATTCGAACGCCTGCGCAGACTCGGAAGCAGAGAACTTTGTTTTTGCACCCATTTCTTTTGCTTTTGCAGTCAACTGCGCCAGCTCATCTCCGGTAACGCCGGAAATTGCCTGCACCTTGGACATCTCTGACTCAAATGCAGCACCGACCTTAATAGATGCACCTACAACTGCACTGATAGCGCCTGCTGCTACTTTTCCAGCAAGTACCAGGCCTTCCTTGGCAAAGCCTCCTATCGCAGAAAGCGCTTTTTTCCAAGCAGTCTTAGATTTTTTAGAGCTGTCTTCATGCGCATCCGCCATTTTCTCAGCGTCATCGACAACTTCTTTACTTGCTTTCGAGCTGGACACGCCCATTTCCTTATAAGCTTTCTTATATGAATTTGGGATGTCACAGCCCTGCTTTTGATATTCTTCCGCGATCTTCTTTGCGTCAGCCTTTAATTCTTCAACGGTCTTTCCGCTTTCTTTTGCCAGCTCCTCGAACGTTTTTCTTACGGTCTTCTGACTTTCTGATAAGCCTGTCTTTATTCCTTTGCCATCAAGCTCCGTACTGATCTTTACTGTACCATCTGCCAATATCCCCACCTCTTTCATGAGTTGAGATCATCGGCGCATAATGGCTCTACTTGATCTGATCACCCTCTTTAATTGTTATTTCGAACATTTTCCCACAGTTCCGCCCTTTACACTTCACGGATATCCCTTTTGCCGTCGCCTTTTCGCTGTAAAAAATCGGCATGGCATATCCACAGAAAGGACATTTTATTCTTTTCTGCATGTCCGGCTCCTTACATACTCCAGCATGTGTTTATTTCTTGCAGCCAGCCTTGCTCTTGCGTCCATGCTGACTTCCGGCTGCCGGATCGCGTAGACAGACCGCATCTTCTTAATAAATGCTTTCTCGTTCTTGCTCATTCCGGAAAGGTTCGCCGTGCGGTAGTACATGACTCTCGATATCAGCAGATCTTCCCGCAAGGACTCGAACATCGCTTTAAATTCCCACCAATGCAGATCCGCATCCGGAGTCTGATTCAGGTTGATCCCGTACTGCGCCCGAAATGCAGCGTAGATCATCCCGGCGTCCTGCTCAAAGCAGTAGGCACGGAGCTGCTTCTGATATGCCCCATGCCCACCCCGCTTTTCTTCTTCCGGATCCACTCCGCAGCGGTGGAACCACAGGAGCTGCTCCAGCGCCGCATCTATATTCGAAGGAATCCGCATACCGTAGAACAAATGCAGCGCATCCAGCAGCTTCTGCTCGTCATCCCGATCGGAGAACATGCATATCTCGATCAGAATATGTACCCGGTAGCCCGGATTCACCGGAATCCGCTCTCCGTCGATCACCACGCTGTCCGGCAGCGGATCGATCAGGATATTCTCGGTCATTTCACGCGGTCAAGGCTGAACGGCTGCAGGAATGCTTCTTTCTGTTTCTTAATTCCGGCCAGAAACTCATAATAGGCTTCCTTGGCCTCGTCCATGTCTTCACAGTCCGCAAGTACATCTTCCCCGGTAGCCTTAACGAAGAAATCCCGGAACATTTCAATGACATAGTCGACCACCACAGACATCTTCGTTGTATCAACCGTCTTGCTCTTGATCTCTTTTTCTGCCTTTTCCATTCCTTTCAAGGCTTCCTCAAAATTTCTTGCATGATTTTTATTTGAAATTTTGAAATTGATTTCTTTCCCTTTTACAACCATATGGATCCTCCTTTACGTTGCTGACCACGTATACTCTGCCGGTACCGATCCGATCTTTTTGAACTCTACGTCTACGGATGCTGACTCACCGGCATTTCCTGCTCCCTCTGAATTGACGATAATTGATACCTGCCCCGTCTCGCCCTTTCCGGTCAGGATATTAAAATAAGCGTAGTTGGTAACAACTGCATTGCCTGTCCCGTACTTGATCGCATGAGAAAAGATGTAATCCTGCGCCTCATCACCGATATAGCGGTCACCAGACATCTTAAAAGTTCGCTGCGTTCCTGTCCGCTGTGTCGACTTTCCGGCACGGATGTAAGTCTTATCCACCGTGATCGGGTTCAGCTGTGCGTCAAGACCTTCGATGCCCATCTGCACGACTGCAAAATTTTTGACCTCAGTTGCCTGCTCCGCGCCCGGTGTCAGGTCGATCGCAAATACAAAATCATCGTTCGTCACCCAGCCCTCATACGCAGGATCCGGCGTGACACCTTTCATCAGTTCATTTAACTTCATGCTCTGTCCTCCTCAAAATAAATGATTCTGCCCTGCAGCATGTATCGTGCCACCCATGCCTTCGTATCGACTCCGGAAAGATTCGGCATGTTCTGCAGGTTCTCCATCTTCTTAATTTTGCAATTTTCCGGAAATTCCGGATAGTTCCCGGCTTTGTCCTGTGCATCCAGCCAATCCATGAATGCCTGGGCAAAATTCATTGCCCGCAGGTTGATATCATCCCCATCAGCAGAATACGGCTCTGTCAGAAGAATCGTGAAAGCATATTCCTTTTCCGCGCCGATCCGGATGTACTTCTTCCGCACCTTGTCCGAATAGTTCGTGATAAATGCAATACTGCCGGGGCTTTCTGGTGAAAAGTTAAAATGCAGGAAATCTCCTGCGAGTTCCTGCACCTTTTCCTCAAAAAACACTTTCATGGCATCGTGCTTTGTCATCCACCGCCGCCTCCCTTCAGATAATTCTCATACGAATTTGCAAGCTCCTGACCTCTGGCTGTCGCCATCGCTTTATGCCACTCGGATGTGGCCAGCGGGTGCCGCATAGTACTGTAATGCAAGCTTGCTCCGGTCGGTGACTTGTGCGATGGCGAATAGAACCCTACCACCGCACCGCCGTCTGAGATCGGGTAATTCGGCCCGTACACCTCGCCCTTGAACTGGTAATGCGCATATGGGGACGTGTAATGCACGATGCCGGCATCCCCTTCCACATACACCTGTACATTCTGAGCGAGAACCAGATTGTCCGCCGGAACATAAGGATCCATCAGCCGTTTTGCTGTATTTGCAAAAAAAAGAAGGCCAGCCTTGCCGCCCGTCTTCTCCTTTACGATCTGCGCCTCTGACTTATTCCATGAAAATGATACCTTCATTTAACCACCTATTCGATAATGCTTTGCTACAGGAAATGACGTATTGTCCGAAAATGCAGTCACCCGGAAAGCCTCCGGTGCATACCGGTTCAGGAGCTCTGTAGCAGTGTATCCGGCTTCTCCTGTAATCTCCTCTTTGCACTCGCCATGCACCACAATGTCACCTTTCGATACCGTAAATGCTCCGGCGCTTTTCAAAAATCCTGCATAGACTGCATACCGGTCGCTCTCCGGGATACGGACCACATAGGTATTTTGTACTGCCGCCTGCTTATCTGAAAAGTATGTACCAATATTGGCTTTCCAGAAACAGCCCCGGAGCACTGTCCTGCGCCAGTGCTCCTTCTTATCTGAACTGTCCGCTGACCGGATCCGGTTGTATAAGGTGATCGTCTGATTATAATTCTGGTTCATTACTCCACCCCCGCGTACAGCAGACCGGTGTCAGAAAGGTGTCTCCGGATGATCTCCCGGATCTTCTTCTGCTTCCCGGATTCCGTATAAATGGACTCAGCCAGCGCAAATGTCCCGGACTCCCCGTCATTCGAGTACGACTGCAACGGGCCGCCCTGTGCCGCATCCTGCTGTGCACGCTGATCCGCCTGATACAGCAGCTCTGTAAGCTCGCAGGTGCAATCCCGCACCTCGTCTGTGATCAGCCCACAGTCCGCCACCAGACGACTGTGGGTATGCTGATTTAATACACGCTCGGCCTGTTTCTCCCAATACGGAAAAATCAGGTCCGGAATGACCGGATCCCGGCCGAGCAGGTAGCTGCTGATGTAATAGCCATAGTCTGCATACATCTGATCACATCCTTACACGCCAGCTTTTAAAACAGAGAACGGGCAGCGCTTCGTCTTATTCTCCTGCACGCTGTTGATTGGATTCGGAATCTCCCATCCAAGACGCATGACAGCTCTCAGAGCTACCATGTCATTCTGCATAAGGTTGTATGCGATCGAGCCATCCGTGTTCTGTATTACACCTTCGGTGAAGAGCTTGAACGTGATGTCCTGGCGGATCGAATATACCAACTGCGAAAAATCTCCGGAAATCATCAATGCTTTGCTCTTGTCAAAAGAACCATTGTTCGGGAAATTCATAGGGCTGCCATCCAGCGAGTATGTAGTATTGCTCTGCATATCGCTCTTAAACAGCGGATCACCATTGGTATTCTTCAGCCCTCTCAGCTTTGCTCTCATGGAGATATCTGCCATATGGCCATTTACAAAGTACCCGCTGTTCTCAACCAGCGCAATGGAACCATCCTCTCCCATGATCTTGTCATACAGATTGTCAGCGGATCCGAGGGTGACAACCGCATTGGCAGCTGTCGCTGTAGCAACGATATCATTTCTCCACGATGACGGCTTATCGGTTCCGAACAGAACCGCTCCGTCGATCTTCTTTCCGAATGCCTCTACGATTCGCGGCCGTACCTCGCCCCAGATATCGTAGTCAGCGTCATCCAACACCGCCTCCGGCACCGGAACGATAACTGCAATCTCCTCAGCGACAATAAACTTCTTGTCCCATGCCTGCTTTGTCGTCTGCTTCTGACCGGTATCGCCGTTCACAAAGTATGCGATCGGCAGCATATCCAGTACCGGCATTTTATACTGACGCGCAGTCATATTTGCCAGCTTGCGACCTCTCTGCAGTACAGCCGACTGGGTGACCACCCCCTGAATAATCTCGTTCGCCTCCTGAACTGAAATCAGGGACTCTGCACCGGATCTGTCGATCAAAGATGCATCGTTATCAAAAATTCTTAAATTCATTCTGTTTCTGGTCATTGCATCATCTCCTTATCTTCTTGCTGCGGCGCGAATCGCATCATTGATGGAACTGTTTCTGCTTCCACCGCTCTGGTTATCTTCGCCAGTTGACGTGCTCACCCGATAAGTCCCTGCCCCGGTATAGCGCGGGTTTTCTTTCAGGAAGCGCTCCGCTGCCTTCGCAAAATCTGTTTTATCATCTACCAGCTTGCTGACCTTAAAAAGCACATAGTCCAGGTCATCTGCTTTTACGCCTTTCGCCGTAAGAACCTTCTCGTTCTTCAGCTGCAGCAGCTCCTTCTGCGCTGCGTCCCGTTCCTGTGTGAGCGCTTCCACATCCGGCTGCTGTGCCTTCTGCTTTGCCTTAAAGTCAGCGATCGCCGTCGTGATCTGTTCTTCGCTCAGCCCCTGTTTCCGGAAATAATCCGCCAGCGCTGCGCGCGTCGCCTTTTCTGCTCTGCTGTTCGCGATCTCTTCGGCCTGCTCAAATGTGTACCCGGCGCTTCCACCCTGGCCGCCGTTGCCAGCCCCAGCATTCCCGTTGGCTCCCGCAGCTCCACCGGATCCGCCGTTACCGCCTTCATCGAAAATGTGTAAATTCATAATTTCTTTGTTTCGCATGTTTTCCCTCCGTATAGCCTCGACAGGCTCCCACAGCTTTTACTGCCTTCATGTTTTGGGCATAATAAAACCGTCTGTAATTCCAGGCGGTTAAACAAACTCTATGCAATTGTATTCCCGGTTAATGGCCGTAAGCCCAAGAAACCAGGAGTCTACCAGGAGCTTTCCTCTCTCATCCAGACGCTCCCACTCAATAACTATTTTTCCGGAATCAGTATCGGCACGTATCCGGTTATCTGTCAATTCTTCCAGGGAATTGATCAGATTACAGGTCAGTGCTGAAATGGCAGCACACACAATGTCCTGACCATTTACAGATCTGTTGGCGTGACCGTTCATCTGGATTCCCATAGAAGTAATCATTACCTCTATCATCTTTACCTCCTTTTTGCGCCGGCGCAAATCAATCACTGTGAGTAATTTTCAGGCTCCACTGCGGCAGGAAATTAATCTCGTAATGATACTTATCCACAGAAGCGCCAGAGACATCCTCCACTACGTACATGGTGTAATCGTTCAGGTATACATAGTCTTTCTGGTACTTACCTTCTGCGGTCTCAATGATTACTTCCAGCTCATTTGATGAATTATTCTTCAGTGCAAATGTACCGGTAAGTTCCAACAGGATTGTGTCTGTCCTGGCATTCAGGACGGTGAGTTTCCTGGTCACATTGAAATTATCCGCTTCTTTCGAGATGTTCGCACTCACCTGATCTGCTTCCGTACAGCCAGTAGCTGTGAAGCATACCAGCACCACAAGTGCCATTAAAATTGCAATTCTTTTGGTTACTTTCTTTTTCATGGTTTTTATCCTCTCTTTCTTAAAAAAAATTGTATAAAAATAACACATATCTCTATGTGTTGTACTTGATCGTCATATATGCCCCGGCGTCATTATCTATGATGGTGGTGCCTTTGTAGGTATGGAGGGCTTTGTATGCGGCGATTTGGTCGGAGGTGAGTGGTGTTTCGATGGGGGTGGCGAGAACATACATCATATAAGCATCTGTTTTGGCCAGCATCTCCTTAAATGATTTTATCGCCGCATTATCGCTTGAAATATCCGATATTGTATCGTTGCGGACACATAACATCATATATGCTATTGCAGACGTTGGCTTTATTGTTGATGTACAGATGCCTGCCTTTTTCCCGCCATATATATCGCCATTATAAATGGCAATATTGGAAATAGCATTATCTATTTTGGGGATATCAATGTCATATGTAAAAAAGCCAGTTATGCCATTAGTACCCTTATTAGCGCCCCATGTAAACCATCCCAGCTTATTTAGACTCTTACTCACTTTAATATTTTGCACATATACCCCACGACCAAAATCAATCTCATCGCAGATCCATTGTTGTCCAGCTACGTCTATGTAATTTCCGCCAGACCTAACTATAATGCCAGGTAATCCGTTTGGCGTGGATATGTCCATGGATTGCGGTTCGTGGTAGGGTTCGTAGGCAGTGGCTGCGGAACCAGCAACCAACATTGGGTACGAAATTCGTGGATAATCACTATATCCAGTTCCTACTTTAATTTTGACTGTTGTATCTTCTGTGAGTTCAAAGGTTTTACTATTGCTTGGGTTCGAGATATATCCAATGCTTTCATTTTCAAATGCCTTATTGATTTCTATCGTTTCCCCGAAGATTGTATAAATTCCTTTTTTTAATGTACCGTATACTGGCACATTCTTCCATGAAATTCCGTTATTGAAATTAACGAAGAATTCCCCGTTTGTAACTGTATACGCGCGTGGCTCATTTTTAGCCAACAGTTCATAGTTTAACAGATTCTTCCCTCTCACATTAATCCCAATTGTCTTCCCCTGACCCACGCTCTCAATCTCCTGTGGATAATCTGGTGACGGGCTAGGTTTGCCGCCTGTATAAGGTTGCCAGGGTAACGGGGCGGAGCCGGCGTTGAGCATTGGCTGGACGGTAAGATCTATTGTTTTTCCAGCGTATACTCTCAACAACAATGATACATCAATAGTTTCAGCTATCGTATCTGTTGTATAGTCACCTTTCACATCGTAATATGGCACTCCTCCAGGCGTAACAAGCGCATATCTTAATACACTTGCATCAATATTAACTCCCGCAGAAGAAGTATAGGTCCCAGCAGACAACTGTAGCCTCGATACGTAAAAATCCGTTAGTATTTCAGCAGTTCCACTGATACGTATTTTTCCATCATACATGCAATCAATAGTTATGCCATTTTTTTCTTGGCTTCCTAGACTTTGAGGCGGAAATAGCTGCGCCCCGGTGGTAGTTACCTGCTTGCTCCGGCCGTAGATTGTCAAACCCTTCAACGGCTTCTTCTTGCAGTCTGCCAACACCACCGGCGGTTCCCCGGAAGCTTCTGCCACCTTACTTTGTGGCCCCATCCGGTACAGCCTGCCGGGTTCGGTGCCGATATAGCCCATGTTGCCGGATATGATGTCCTGTCCTATCGTAAGCATTGTACTTCCACTCCTTTGTCGGACGTTTCCGTTGGGAGGATATATAAGATATTCCCCTCCAACATTGTACCCGAAAAGACCTGTGCTGTTTCTGCCGGAATTAGACTCATCTTTTCCCTGTCGGACACGAAACCGACATAGATATCGCCATCCGTGAAGTTTTTTATCAGGTAACTACCAGGCACCATATAATTCAATCCCATCGCAACAAGATCAAACTGTAATTCCGTGTCTGCTATTGTCGCTTTTCTCTGGATACTTATCTTTTCCATGGCTTCTTCCTCCTTTTCTTAAAAATCTGCACAAAAATAACACGTCTTTTGGCGTGCCATCATTGTTTTCATAACTGTATTGATATTCTCATATAAAATCACTACCAATCATTTTCTGATCAGTGGTGTCAATATCCATGCCATTTACACTTTTCACATATCTTTTCCCAATCCGGCTTCTTCTTAAACTTTTCCGGTATTACGTCTTTCTTTAAGATCCTATCTACTGCATCCGAATTTACAATGCAGTCAATCGCTTCAATTTCTTCATCCACCAGAGGACACATAACAGAATCAGGCGCATACATGCTACATGCCCTCCACATTCTCAAGCTGATCTACAATGTTCTCTAAAGCCTTCCCTCCGAAGAAAGGAGTTTTCATAACTTCGTCGATGCTGTGCGCTTCCATAAAGGTATCTCCATACCACATATCGAAGTGTTTCGCATTAAACGGATCAACACCGCATTCTTTTCCGTTGTAGTCAAACAGAACGTGTGTGCATAAGCTTTTAATTCTATCTCGTAATTCTATTGCTGTCATAATATATCCTCGTTCTCCTTTCTTTCGTCTTCTGTCAGCTCTCTAGTTGGTCGATCAACCAGTTCTCCTTCTTCATACACATAATCATGTGCATGTTCCCCATTTACTCCGTACGAATGTTGCTTTGCGTTCCCATGGTTATTATTACTGATCTGCTTATACTGTCTACCAGTTTGATCGTAATAATTTCTTTCGACTCCACCCTTCTTTTTCGTCACCTGAGTAATGCTATTTGGTTCTGCAATTAACGTAGCCCTCTTAACCTTAATTATAGGCTTTCCCGCTGCATTTTTCAATCCCAGAGCCGTCATTTGCTTCAGCTCTGTCTTCGTCGGCATAAACCGCCCCCTCAGACCGTCTTGCATGATCCGAGCTTTCTGCTCCGGCAGGTTCATCTTCTTTGAAAATGCCGCATAGTTCTGCATCTGGCCTTGGTATTTTGCCCTTGCAAGGGTCACGTCATTCGGATCCGCGCCGCCTTCCTTCAAAAGCTTGATCTTCTGGCGCTGTGCCCGCATGATTCGCTCCATCTTCCGTTGCTGCTGCAGAGCCTCATAAGTGGTATACTGCTTACCATTGTACTCCTTTGGCGCGTTCTCCTGTTCCATCATCGCTTCTAGCTGCTCATCTGTGTAGGTTCTTACCGACCCCGGCGGGAATGGCCGGTAATCATGGTAACAGTTCCAGCCACACAGTCCAGGACCGGTACCGATCCCGCACACAGACTGCAGCTGTTCCATACTCCACACCCTGCCCTGCCATGGCTGATGGGATGGGCGCGCCCCTACATGATAGGTCACCTCATACATATCCGTATGAAGTTCTGCAGCCACCTGTTCATTGATCTTTCCCTGCACCTGTCGGAAACCGGTCAGCACTGCTCGTCTGACGGCCACATCTACCCGGTCGCTGTGTCCAGATTCGTAATTGACATACCGCAGGCCGGAATTTGTCAGTGTCGTAACGGTGCGCTTTAAAACTGTGTTGTAATCAAATGCTCCAGAATGAATGTCTGCGACTGCATTATCTAATGTGGTACGGTAAAAGTTCATCACCGGCGAATACTTAATCAGCCCATCTGCTCCACGGATTGCAAAGCCCATTGAACCGGTCAGATTCTGATATTCCCCGCGAAGCTGCAGCTTCATTGCTTCAACTGTCCGCTGCAATGCCTCATTTTCTTCATACGGGATCTGCTGCACGCCTGCAATCTCATAAGCATGCGCATGACCATAATACTCCTCATAGACCTCATCTGAAAAAATACGTTCCAGCTCTTCATCGCTGGCTCCAAGTGCATCCTGAATCAGCTGCCTGATCGTCTGCTCTGACTCGCCAAGCTGCTTCAAGCGGCTAATCTGCCAGTCTGCAGATGCTGTGACAAATCCATTCTCCTTAATCCGGCGGATGATATCCTGCATGATCCGGATCTCCAGACGTGAAAAGATATTCTGGGTCTTTACTGTGAGCTTCTCGATTTCACCCTGTGTCATTCAATCACCGCATTCTCTGGCTGCTGCACTGCTGCCTTTGCTTTTTCCTCGGTTTCGCCATAATACTTTGCACGGTACTCCCATAGAGCCATAGCACCCATACTAACATCCTGACGATCAGACTGTCGTTCCGCTTGCTTATCCTCGATAATGGAATCATCAAAGTCTATCGTCATCTCAGCATCCGGATTCAGCGGCTCGCCAAGCACAATTCCAAGCCGGATAATGATCCGCACCAACTGCTTCAGAACATTCTCGAGAATAATCTCATGCTTTTTAATCATGCGATACATGTCTGAGTTTTCAGATATGACTTCCGTAGCCGTCTTCACACCTGAACTGTCGAATTTATAGCGCTCCGTTCCAAAGCCGCATTTCAGTGAAAGGTAGTTCAGATCATCATTGATAGCTTTGCTGTGCTGATCGGCCCGTAGATCCATGTTTATCTCTTTGATCAGCCCTTCCTGACTATTATCATAATCATCCGGCAGCTGATAGAACACCGTATCCTCCGGATCAAATGCCGGTGAGCCATCCGCATTCTTCAGCAGCTCCGGAGCAACAAAAATCCGCTTCCGGCCAAGATCAAATTCATTCGAATAGGAATCATATTCAATGTCCAGCTTTTTCAGCACATCGATGGCGTTTGCATAGATGGCTATTCCCATTGGATTGCTACTATCTTCATCCGCATTATTTACGATATTCAGCCGGTCGATCACAAACTGTGGTTCCGGCGATCCTGTCTCGACCCGTGCGAATAAGGTCTGAAATGGCTTAAGATGTTTCCATTCCGCTTCTGTGAGCTCCTTTCCCTCACGGCTTCCCGCCTGGCACTCCAGGACGGTATTCTCAATGATGTACTGCCCCTGATGCAGCCGATGGATCTGTATCTGGACGTATTTCTTACGGGCTACGGTCTTTGTAAAAGTAAATGCACACTCCGTGACCCGTCCATTGCTCCAGCTGATCGGAAAGATATTGGATGCGCTCACATAATCAATGCCAATCTTGCCTGACAGGATCGTGCCATCTTCTGTGGCCTCTGCATCGTACAAATACGGAATATAGGCCACCGTGCCGGAATACGCCTTCCGCTCCTGGTAGTCATTTCCAAGTACAAGGAACTGGTTCTCTCTCAGCACCTCATTTACATAATCCCCCGTCGTCTCATCCGACAGTGTGATCTGTACGCGCTCATTCAGCAGAAGATCAGCAATATCCTCAGACAGCTTCTTTGCCATTCCCAGGCTTTTTCGCTGCTTTCTCGCATAAGTTCCTTTTCCACTATAAACCCTGTAGAATGTGAAGTTCCGGACCCTTCCTTTGTACCAGCTCTCCCACAGAGCAATCATCCGATAAAACGACTGATCGACGGTATCAATTCCGCGCCGCTGGAAATAGCTGAAAATATCCATTTTCGTCCTCGACCTCCTTCCGCATAATATCCGTTATAGACACTTCTTCTTCTGTCTCAGCCGGAAGCCAGTGCCTGATCTGCTTCCACGCCGTCATTACCGCATAGCGAAGTGCATCACAGGCATGATCGTTCTCCTTGATCGGCACTTCTTTTCCTTTTTCTATCGACTTTTTGTCATATTCATAAATTCCAAGCTCCCCGATCAGATTCTCCTGATCAGGTGAAATGCTCAGGACCTCAAAAGCGAAAGCTTTCTGCACCCGACTGATTCCAAGTGCAACATCATTTTCCGCATCCCGGATCAACACCTGATAGTCCAGTCCGATCCTGGTCGCCCGGCGGATCTCCTCCTGCAGTCCCTTTGCCGACGGATCCAGGCATACATAAAACACCTTTATCCAGAACCGCTCATGCAGCTCTTCCATAAACGTCACCAAATCGTGAGCATATTCTGACGGGCTGCGCTGCGTCCCGGATTCTCGACCGCTGTGGTAATACTCGCCCAGCCCTGGAAACTTGCGCCGATATGTATCAAGCCCAAACGCCTGATAGGTCGTTGCGTTCTGCTGGCCATAGTCGCCACCGATATATGCCCGTTCATAGCCGCGCCCCTCTTCCGGTTTGCTCCGATGCCGGTCCGAAAACATGTAATAGATCAGTTCATCCACGCCAACCGGTTCTCCGAGCCATGTCCAACGGTACATCTTTGGATCCACCGCTTTCATTGCCTCTGCAGAATCAATCAGATCCTGCCCCAGCCATCTGACCGGCACATCCCGGTAATCTGTATGGATGTGGATGCAGTCCGGACGCTGCTCCATTTTCTTGCACCACAGGTTAACTGGCGCATTCGGATTCTTCGGTGGGTTATACAGATAAATCATCTGGAACCCTGCTTTATTTCCTCTGACAAACGTCGCCTCGATGTTGGCCAGCTCATCCTCACCTTCTCCATCCTCGAAGAACTCAGTTAGCTCATCAAGCACAACCAGCTTGATCGGCTTGTCTTCGTCAATGATGCCCTTCGTGTCATCGATGCCATCGGATCCGGAAAAATAAATGGTCGTGTTGTACTTTTTATACGTGATCTCCATCGGACTCTTAGTGATGTAAAACCGACTTTTGGGAACCTGCAGCCTGTTGATGCCTCGGAGCATCTCCTTGTAGACGGTCTTCCGCAGTTTATTATGATGCTTACGAAGGACCACCGCCGATCCGTGTGGATCCGCTATGATCTGATAATCCGTTCGGATCGCTGCATAGCTGGATTTTGTACCGGCACGGCCAGATGTCAGAATAATATGTTTATGCTGTTTATCATTGAATATCGGCAGATATTTCGGGATCACAATGTCCGATATCCGCACCTGCTTTTTGGTCTGCGTCATTGATAATCTCTACACCATCCTCATCTGACTCCGGAGATACATTCGCCAGGCGTTCAGTCTGCGCCCGGATCTGATCGATGCGCGCACGTTGCTCCTCAGTCGCTGCCGCCCAGTCTTTATGCAGCATCTCATCATACTGCCGGATCAGCGCCCGCAGCTCACTCTGTGCACGGGCCTGCGCCTTCATAAACTCATTTTGTTTATCCCACGCCTGCTGTACTTCCCATTTCTCGCCAATGA